>Ga0163108_10000035_pt1 | contig 89231 bp, 77 predicted proteins | sample Fk1155metaG_FD_109644 | JGI IMG/M metagenome (GOLD analysis project Ga0163108, IMG submission 109644) | Marine microbial communities from the Central Pacific Ocean - Fk160115 155m metaG | ecosystem: Environmental > Aquatic > Marine > Oceanic > Photic zone | place: The Central Pacific Ocean...
AACTATAAGTGTTTTTGTTATGTCAGAATCTTTAATTGTAGCAGCTGCAGTAATTGTTGTATCACCAGTTATGTTTACATCATCTAAAGTGGCTGCTGCCGAGATAGTTAGGGCAGTACCAAATGTCGCTTGATTATTAGCGTCAAACGTTACTGCTTGATTAATGTTTTTACTTGCGTATGTTTTATCATTAAAGAAAGTATATGTGTCTGCACCTGTTGATTCGCTTAAGGCTCTATCAAACTGAGTGTCTCCATAAAATTTATCATTACCAGAACCGTTAGATGCAAGATCTAGGATAATATCTGAGTTATATGCATTACAAGCATTTGTTGTACACCATTGTCCGTAATTAACTATTGTATGGTCATTAACTGTAGGTTCGTCATTTGATCCCCACCAGTTTTTTTCTGCAGTTACTATTGCCCCATCATTATTTGTGATTGCATTAGTGTTGCCAGATATCTTATTAAACTCAATAGTTACAGTTGATGCAACAACTGTGTTTTCTAATGTAATAGCAGATGCAAGATCTGTAAGTGTGTTAGGGTTACCAGTTGTACCAATAACATGGTTCGCACCACCATTAATATTAATACCAGTACCTGCTGGTCCAGTTGAATCAATTTCTGAATTTATAATTGTTGCAGTACCAGAAGCGACTCGTATACCAATTGTTATCACGTCGTCTGTTGCAGTGCTCATATCGTTATTAGTCAATGTGATTGCACCGCTAAATTGGTCACCAAGATCTATACCAGTATAACTATGTCCTTCGGTTCCTGTTTTAAATGTATTGTTTAAGATACTTGTAGTTGTATATGCATTTGTCCCACCAGAAGAGGCGATACCTGTGTCATTGTTTCCTAATACAAATGTGTTACCACTAACTGTTGCTCCATTAGAGGCAATTGTTATAGTTTTTTCAATTGTACAAGTGCTTAGCGTAGCTGCTGCACTAATTGTGAAATCAACACTTATTTTACGTGCATTTGAATCACATGCTACAGTTGCTGCTACATCTATGTTTTCTTGACCACTATCATTTGAAATATTTCTTTTCAATTCAATACTAGATAAATTTGAAACATCTAGAGCTGTTGATAGATATGTATGGTGAGTTACTGCATTTGAAGAATTTGTTGCTTTAATTCTATAGTCTTTATTCTCTACTGCTAAATCTACGTTTGTATAAAATGGTGAGTATTGAATTAAACCGTCAATTTTTACATTGTCACCAGTTGCTGAATCATCATCGTGGATTGGACCTGTGGCATTGTCAAACCAGTTGTTTGCTGCTGACACTGTATTTGTTGTGTCGTTGTTATCTATTGCCACTTCGTCTTTAGTTCCATCTCCATCATCTAAAAATTTATTTGTCGTTAGCGTTAAATCGTCTGCGTCTGCTGCAATCACCACACCTTTAGAGTCATCATCTAGATTAAATGTAGACCCATCAACTGTTGTACTCGTATGTGAGGCAATGTTAATACCTGTTGTATTGGTTGCATTAGAAGTTAAGTTATCTATATCACTTGTAACAGAGGCATTTATGTTAATACCTGTTGTTGCACTACTAATTGTGTCTGTGTTAGAACTAAAATTACCAGTATTAGTAACGCTGATACCAGTTGTAGCTGTTGCTATATCATTTGAGTGTGAATCTACTGCAGCCGTAGAATTATGTAGAATACCAGTAGTACAATTGTCTATGTCAGAGGCCTCTATATCTGCTTCTGCTGTTACTGAGATACCTGTGTTAAATGTATTAATTGTATTACCTTGTGTATGGTTTGAAGTGTTACCAAGTACATGTGCTGCTGAACCTCCACTGATTATAATACCTGTATGTGCTTCTCCAGCACTAGTACCTTTACTTAGGCCTGATGTCATTGAATTTAACTTAAGCACAGAGCTACCATTAGATAGTTCAATACCTTTTGTTATATTGCCTGTCATCGTATTGCTTGTCAGTGCGGCACCTGTTCCAGAAGATGTTATACCTTTATAATGACTAGCACCTGTACCTGCTGAAAACACGTTACTAGATATTGTACTTGAGTTACCAGCATTATTTACAGCCCATGCATCATCAAAACCTTTAATGTTGTTGCCAGTTACTGTTGTACTATTGCCAGTAATACTGATAGCTGTTTGTTCTGCTGTTGCATCGATAGTACAATTTTTTAATTGGGCACTGTCTTGCAGTACAATAGCGTTTGCCGTAGAGACTTTAATTGTTGTATTTGCTTTGTTTTGACAATCAAGAATTCTATTGGTTGGGATTGTAAGTTGGCTTGTAAGTACATAAGTACCAGCACTTAACAGTACAGAGTCGCCGTTTGTATCTGTTGCATTAAATGCAGTTGTTATGTCATCTTGGTCTTCGGTACACACACCACCATCATCAGTACAAGAAACGGTTTGATTTGCTGCTTCTGTATAAAGAGTAGGTGATAATGGGGCCAAAAGCCCGACAAACAGTACTAGTACTAGCCCTGTTAATTTTATATTCCACTTGGTATTCATGTAATATTTGGTTAATTTAAAATTTGATTATCATATAATAATAACATTTTTTTGACATAAAGTTAACAATATAGAGTGGAATGCTCTTGACAAAACGTAAACGCTTTAAGTGACCTTGTCTTAGCTAAAAAACCACTTGTGTTTTTTGTGTTTTGCTTGTATCTTTTTTGCAAATTAAATAATATTATGCATTTAAAATCACGTTTTGTTGTTTCGCTTCTTTTGGTTGATTTTGTAACTGTTATGTTGGCGTTGTTTGTATCGTATTTTTTTCGTGGCTCTGATTTTGCACTTACATTTTTAGCGCCAGTTGCAGATAACTATTTGGAAAGTATTGTTTTTATTAAGTATAGTTTTAAATTTTATACATTGTTTTTGTTTTCTGCAGTAATGGCAGGTTTGTATAAATTTAACTTGTTAGAAAGTTTTGTTTCTCAAGCCAAAGCTTTGGTAAAAAGTTTGTTTATAGCACTAAGTCTTTTTGTGTTCTACTATTTTTTCAAGCGCACTTTTGTCTTTTCTAGATTTGTGATTCTTATGACTTTTTGTTTGGTTTTTTTAATGATCTTATTGTCTAGATTTGTGTTTTATCAGTATTTTAAATATCTCCAAAAACATAAGTATCGCAAGTCTTTGGTAGTTTTTTGTAATTCAAGTGAGTTATTAAACAGAGTGATTGCCACTAATGGTGTATTTGATGGTTATGATTTGCGTGGATATTATGCAGATAAAAATTTAAAACTCGGTGTAAAGTATCTTGGTAAATTCAATTTTAATTCAAAAAAACATATTAATAGTTTGGATTTTTCTATCTTACAGCTTGGTAATCTTAATTCAGAGCTTGAAGAATGGTTACTTAATCGAGCTCGTTATAATCAGTTGGAGTATTTTTATGTGTCTCATATGCAAGTTTTCAATCAAAAACTTTTGGATTTGCAATCACGTTTTGGTTTGCAGTCTTTGCATCTAACTCAAACTACCATTTATCAATGGCCTGCTTTGTTTAAAAGGTTTTTTGATATAATTGTTTCAAGTGTAATGTTGTTAATACTTTTACCTGTATGGTTTATATTGCCGATATTAATAAAATTAGATTCAAAGGGAACTGTCTTGTTTAAATATTTAGATGATGGGTCGGTTGTAAAAAGGGTAGGTTATAAGGGTCAACTTTTTTACATGCTTAAATACCGTACAATGAAACCAAAATCTCATGCTATGAGATATGAGCAATTGTCATCACAAAATACAAGAGGGGAATCTCCTTTGGTTAAAATTACGAATGATCCTCGTGTTACAAAACTTGGTAAGTTTTTGCGTAAGTTTGATATAGATGAACTACCTCAGTTGTGGAATGTCTTAAAAGGGGATATGAGTTTGGTAGGACCACGTCCTCATTTGCCAGAAGAGGTTTCGAAGTACAAAAAACACCATAATTTTGTTTTTACTGTAAAACCAGGTATAACTGGATTGAGTCAGGTTAGTGGGCGTTGCAAGTTAGATTTTGAAAAGGAGATTGAGTTGGATACTTATTACATTGAGAACTGGTCTTTGTGGTTAGATATTAAAATTTTAATTAGAACTATTAAAATTGTTTTAATTAAAAATAATTCTTGATTTTACGTTTTTTTAAATTGTGATTTGCTTTATAATACATTACATTAGATTGTGATATGTAAAATTTTTTATGTTTAATACTTTAGCAGGTCTTATAACTGGTGATTCTAATAAGAAGATATTAAAAAGAACTGAAAAACTTATTCCTCAAATCAATCAATTTTTTGATTTATATTCTACTTCTTGTCAGTCTCAGGATAATTTTCAAGCGGAATATAAGAAATTACAAATTAAGCATTTAGAACAAGATTTTTCTTTAGATGATCTTCTTCCAGAAGTGTTTGGTTTGGTTAAAGCTGCCTGTAAATTTATTTGTGGTTCTACATATAATGTGATGGATAATGATGTTCAATGGAATATGGTTCCATATGATGTGCAATTAATAGGTGGAGTGGTATTGCATTCTGGTAGTATTGCTGAGATGAAAACAGGTGAGGGGAAAACTTTGGTTTGTACTTTGCCTGCTATTTTAAATTCCTTAACAAACAGACCTGTTTATGTGATTACAGTGAATGAATATCTTGCTAAGCGTGATAGTCAATGGATGGGGTTTCTTTATGAGTTTTTTGGTTTAACTGTTTCGAATATTTATTCTGGTCAAGAACCTGAATCAAAAAAACAATCTTACGATGCCAACATTGTTTATGGTACTAATAATGAATTTGGTTTTGATTATCTACGAGGCAATATGGCTATGAGCTATGAACAAGTCGTTCAAAAAGATTTGCATTTTTGTATTATAGATGAGGTGGACTCAATTCTTATAGATGAGGCGCGTACACCTTTAATTATCTCAGCACCAGATGAAGAGTCGACAGATCAGTATAAAGTGTATGCATCTTTGGTTGAAACATTAACGGAAAATCAGCACTATAACATAGATGAAAAATTAAGAGTTGCTACTCTCTCTGAAGAAGGTGTTGATAAGATTGAGCAAGCTTTAAAGATAGATAATATATATGCAGAAGGTGGATTTAAAATAATCCATCATATTGAACAGGCATTAAAAGCAAAAGCTTTGTTTAAAAAAGATATAGATTATGTAGTACGAGATGGAGAAGTTATGATTGTAGATGAATTTACTGGGCGTTTAATGTCTGGTCGTCGTTATTCAGAAGGTTTACATCAAGCTATTGAGGCTAAGGAGCGCGTAGAAATTTTGCGAGAAAGTAAGACTCTTGCATCTGTTACTTTTCAAAACTATTTTAGACTATTTGAAAAACTTTCAGGAATGACAGGTACTGCTAAAACTGAAGAAGAAGAATTTTATAAGATTTATGGTTTAAATACTGTAGTTATCCCGACTAATAAACCTATTGCGCGTAAAGATTTAGATGATGTTATTTATAAGTCAAAAAAAGCTAAGTATTTGGCCATTGCTGAACAAGTACAGGACTTGTATAAGTCTAAGCAACCTGTCTTAATTGGAACTGCTAGCGTAGAGCAATCAGAAATCTTATCAGAGGTTTTTAAACTAAAAGGAATTAAGCATGAAGTTTTAAATGCAAAAAATCATTCACGTGAAGCTGAAATAGTTGCTAATGCAGGACAGCAAGGTGCTGTTACTATTGCAACTAATATGGCAGGTCGTGGTACTGATATTAAACTTGGAGATAGTGTTTTTGATTTAGGAGGGTTGTATATTATTGGTACTCAACGTCATGAATCTCGACGGATTGATAACCAGTTGCGTGGGCGTTCTGGTCGGCAAGGTGATGTTGGTTGTTCCCAGTTCTTTTTGTCTTTAGAGGATGATTTAATGCGTATAAATGGGGGAGAACGTGTGCAGCAAGCGATGACTTTTTTGAATGTTCCAGAAGATATGCCGATTACAAATAAAATGATTAATAGAGCGATTGAAAGTTCTCAAAAAAGAGTTGAAGGTCGTAATTTTGATATGCGTAAGCATGTGGTCGAGTATGATGATGTTATTAACTATCATCGTGAGATTGTGTATAAAAATCGCCGCGAAGTTCTCAAATCTGACTCTGTGGAAAGTATGGTTATTGATTATTTTAAGGAATTGTCAAAAAACATTGTATTGCAACATAAATATGGTAAGCAATTTGATTATCAGGAGATTTTAGAAACTATAAACTCAATTCACGTTTCCGCAAGTTCTATACTAACTATTCAACAACTTTCAGATATAACAAATGATGTGGACTTGCAAGATTTCGTTAATGATTATTTTGTCAAGGAATTCAACTTGATAAAAAGTATAATTATGCCACAAGAGTTCAATAATGTCTTGAGATTTTTATATCTTACTACAATAGACACTTTTTGGATGGAACATATAGATGACATGGGGTATCTAAGACAGAACGTTGCTTTGCATGCTTATGGGCAAAAAGACCCTTTGATAGTTTATAAACAAGAGGCATATTTAAGATTTAAAGACTTGCTTGTTAAGATGAAATTTGGATTTGTTTCGTCAGTATTTAAAGCCATTGTTCAAAAATGATCTTTACATTTTTGCTTTGGTATGTTTAATTAAGAAATGAATAATAACTTTCTTATTTGACTAAAACGCCTATGTTAAATGTTAATTCGTCAGACAGATATAGTGAAGACAATACTTCTAATGTTGACTCTGAAGGAAATAGCATTTCTCAAAATTCAAATACTGTTCAGTGTTCAAATGGTGAAGCTCTGAATTCTTTAAATGTTAGTTGTATTAATGTAGCTGCATCTATTTCAGATAAGTTAGTTACAGTACTTACTGATGGTTCAGGAAAGCGTAGGTTGTCTTTTGATCCTGTTGTAGCATCTGTCGATACTTTTTATCATCAAACCAAAGCAATTGATTGGGAAAAGGTTACTTTAAAGATGGATTTACATGAGCTTCTAGATCAATTAGTTAGAACTATTACTAATAATGTTGATGCTTTTTTTACAGTAAGTCAAAACACGAAAGAAGCATTATCACAAGTTCTTCAGGATCATACGAATCTAAGTATATTCGAGTTAGTAAAATCAATTGAGGAATGCGGTGATTTAAGAGTTTTAGATCAGGCGATTTTGGAGATTGAAAAGATCATTCAAAAAAATAGTCTACATGAAGATCCAACACTTCTCATTGGACATTCTTGTGCTGATCGCGAATTATTTGTCTTAGCATATATTGTTTTATCTGGTTTAATTTCAACCTTAAGATCTTCTTGCACTGATAAAGATGATTCTTTCATAATCCCAACTAATTTTTTGTATCCCGGGACTGGACATGAAATGTATAATGCCGCTATTTCTACTCAGGCATATACTCCTTTTCATATTGCGACTGAGCAAGCATATGGTGCTTGTATATCAAGATTATTTGATATTCAATCTTTAATTCATAATGAGTCTATTTTATCTGGTAAGGATCGTGTGACTTTTACATTTTTAGGGCCTGGTCAGAAAGAAATAGAACTAGTTCTCCATTATCTAAATATAGTAAGTAATAGTAGTTTTAATCTTGGGTTTCAAAATGTTCAAATGAATTCTGTTTTAAATTCTGTAGTTCAAATTGAAAAAGTTTTTGATTCTAAATTTGTAGATAAATTAAGGAGAACTACGAATGACAGGTTTGATGTTGTACATACAGACATGTTTAATTTAAATTCTCGACAACTATCAGATGATCAGGTGCAGGTGTTTGTTGTGAAAGGTGGTACTTCTTGTAACCGTAGTGAAGCGGAATTTTTATCATTTTTAGAAGGAATTGTTTCTTCAGGTAATTATGTCTACTTTGATTTTCAGCCTGTTGATGGGTATACTGATGAAGATTTAAAGTTGATGTATTCTACATCGGCTGCATTGGACTTTGTTTCACATAACCCAATGAGTTTGTTATCTGCTTTAGGTGCTTCAACAAGAGAGTTGCGACTCTTTAGAACATCGGTAGAAGTAGATGTTGTGTCGCATATTGCAGAGTTTGACTATGCTAAAACAGTTAGACACAGCGTAGATTTGTCTCAGGTTTCTAGAGATTTATTAGATAAGATTGATGGGCATACAGGTGTTAATTTCGAAACTAATTCAAAATGGATTATTAGTGAGTCTACTCGTAGAGATGCTAATAAGTTTGAGGAGCTTTTGGTAAGTAGGGGTTTTAGTGTAGATGTGTTTACATCAAAAGAAGGTCACGTTCCTAAGGTGATTGGTATGTTGGTTACAAAATCTTAGTTTAATAGTTTCCAGAATGTTTTATGCAGTGCTTTTATAGTGTCTGCGATTTCTTGATTTTCAATTAAGACTCCAAAAAGTTTATTGTCATCTGGATTGATTATGATAGTTTTGTTGTCGAACACTTGTATTTCTACTTTAAATGGAAATTCATTTGTTATAAATTTCACATCTCTGAGGTTTATTTTGTTATCTTCTTTGTCGGTAAGGTATGTTTCTTTGTTAACACTTATTATATTTGCTGGGATTTGCTTTTCTATTCTTTTAGGTAGGTACTCTTTGTTTATTAAATCGTATATTTTTTTTGGTACATTATCAAAGTTAAGAAAGCTATAAATAAACTTTTCTTTGTTGTTAAGAGTTTCGAGATATAGATTCAGTATAGAGTTTTCTCCTTGGAAAAACTTCACTGTTGGTTTTTGTGAATCTTTTTCATTTATTGATTGTAAAAATTGTAAGTTTGCATTAACAACGTTTTCTGATTCAATGAGTTCGTTTTTTTGTTTTTGAATATAGGTTAATATAGATGTTGGTGCAGCTGCTTGGTATATAGTTGTGTTTTGTTTTTTTATACTTGTTATCAAGCCTTTGCTAATTAGTGAGTTTAATACTAAGTAGCAAGATGTTCTGTTAACTCCTATTTTTTGAGCGATTGTACTTGCTGGTTGGTTTTTGATTTCAAGTAAGCTTAGGTAAACTTTTGATTCTTTTTCTGTTAGTCCTGCTTGGTTTAAAACTTGCCATAACATATCTTCTGTTGTTATTTTTTGTCAACACATACATTATATCACTTTCTAAAGCCAAAAACAACTTTTTGACATATTTAAATTGCAATATTGTATTTAGTTTTTTAGGTTGTTAAGATTATATTAATAATTATTTAAAGATAGAAATATGTCTATAGCACTTGTTAAACCCCGTTCATTTGACTCTTTTATAGGTGTGCTCGATTCAACTGTTTGCAATCCACTTGAAATAGTCAATTCTCTTGTGTCGTTATTAACTGACAAGGAAGCACGAGTTATCTCTGCTCGTTTTGGATTAGATGGACAACAAGTAAGAACACTTGCTAGTCTTGGTACTGAACTTGGTGTTACGCGTGAAAGAATAAGACAAGTACAAGCACATGCAATAAAAAAAATGCAAAGAAATGCCATTCATACCGAAATTTCAAAAATGCATTCCGAAGTTATGAAATTTGTTATGCATCATGGTGGTATTGTTAGTGAAGTTGAAATGCGAGAGTTTTTAAAATTAAACTTCGTTTCTTTATCTACTTCAATAGAAGAAATGCTTCTAGCTGTAGTTTTAGATGATCGTTTGGTTCAAGAACATAATAAAGTTGACTATATTCCTCACTTTAGACTTGCTTCTATTAAAATGACACAGGTTAAAAAAACATGTGATTTAGCGTTAAAAGTATTGAAAAAATTTAATTCAGAAGTAGAGCAAGAATTGTTAATTTCAGAAATTCAAAAACATAATAAGGATTCGTATTTACATTACACTATATCTACAATTGTATCTTCCCTTGTTTTGGATCGTAGAGTTGTTTCTAAGCATGCTAAGTACAGTTTAGACTCTTGGCGTCATATTAACCCGAGAACTTTATATGATAAGATTGTATATGTTTTGAGTGATATTTCTGAACCTATGCACTTTTTAGATATTGTTAACAGTATCACTAGCCATGGTTTTGATTTTAAAAGAGTATCATTGCAAGCTGTACACAATGAACTGATTTCTAATCCTGCCTTTGTTTTAATAGGTCGAGGTATTTATGCTTTAAAGGCCTGGGGTTATAAAGAAGGTACAGTTGCTGATGTACTCGAGAGTGTTCTTGGCAAAAAAGGTCCAATGGATTTATCACAACTTACAAAAGAAGTTTTAAAGTTACGTAAAGTAAAACCCATTACAATTCAAATTAATTTGAGTTCAAAGAAAAATAAATTCCGAAAAAACCGAGAAGGTTTATATGAATTAGCTTAGTTTTACTTCCTTTTTAAATTGATAGGCCAAAGATGTAATCGTCTTTGGCTTTTTCTGTAATAAAGCCCTGTTGGTATAGTTTGTCTAATGCTGTTTTCATAGTTTGCATACCTTCTTGTTGTCCTGTTTCAAGCACAGATTTTATTTGATAGGTTTTTCCTTCACGGATTAGGTTTGAAATAGCATTGTTTTTTAGCATTATTTCAAGTGCTGCTGCTCTTCCTTTGCCGTCTGAGAGGGGTACGAGTTGTTGCCAGACAACCGCTTGTAAACTTTCAGCTAATTGATTACGGACTTGATTTTGTTGATCTGATGGAAACGAGTCGATAATTCTATCTACAGATTTTGCTGCACCTGATGTGTGAAGAGTTGACAGTACTAAATGACCAGTCTCAGCTGCTGTTAATGCTAAGGATATTGTTTCGTGGTCTCTTAGTTCACCAAGTAAAATTACATCTGCAGCTTCACGTAGTACGCCTTTGAGACCGCTTTGATATGATTTTGTATGTTTACCTACTTCTCTTTGTTGAATAACAGATTTTTTATTTGGATGAATAAATTCAATTGGATCTTCGATAGTAATTATATTGAAGTTTTTGTTGGCGTTAATTTCGTTAATGATGGAAGCTAGAGTAGTAGATTTACCTTGTCCTGTAGGACCAGTTACAAGTACTATACCTTGTTTCAAGTCTGCTAGTTTTTTGAGCTGGCTTGGTAGGTTGAGTTCATCAATCGATTTAATTTCCTCTTCTATAACACGTAGTACTGCACCAATTCCTTTAGATTGCATAAATATATTTACACGAAAACGCGAAAGTCCTTTGATGTCGATTGCAAAGTCTAAATCACAAGTCTTAGTAAATGCTTCTTTTTGTTGATCTGTCATTATTGCACTAATGTATTCTTGCGCCATTGTTTTTGAAAGAATTGGATGTTCTTCAATAGGGACTAGTTGTCCATGAATTCTTAATGATGGTTTAATACCAACACTAATATAAACATCAGATGCCTTATATTTTACTGCTGTGGTAAGTATTTTTTGAATATCTAATTCCAATTTTGATATGTTAAATCACTTTATTATATCATGAATGGGTCATTGAATCTAGTCATTTAAGGCTTTTTTTTGATATTTCATTTAAAATATCTAGAGCGTCTTGTTCAGTTGATACTCTTACCAGGTCAAATCTGTATTTTGCTGCACCTGGAATATCTTTAATATAATTTGCTAGATGTTTTCTCATTTCGAGCATACCAACTCTTTCTCCTTTAAATTCACAAGCTAGAGATATTTGGTGTTTGATGGTTGGGATTTTTTCAATTAGTTTTTTTGGTCCTGTAAACGTATTGCCTTTAAAGTGCTCTACAATTTCTTTAAGTATCCAAGGGTTGCCATATGTTGCACGTCCAATCATGAGACCATCTAGGTTTTTGAGTTTGGTAACTGCATCTTTTACACTTTTAATATCACCATTTCCAGTAACAGGAATATTTAAATGATCTTTTATTTCGTAGATTGGTTCAAAATTGGCTGATCCAGTATATTTTTGTTTTGTTGTTCTGCCGTGGATTGCTAAGTGTTTAGCACCCGCATTTTCAAGTCGTTTAGTAAACTCTTTAAGTGGTTGAATTTCAAATTTTGCAAAGCCAAGTCGCATTTTTACAGAAACATCTAGTGTGGTTGCTTTTGCGGTTGCTTCTACAATTTCTGCGGCTAAAGTTGGATGATTAAAAAGCGCGGATCCATGACAACTATTAACAACTTTTGAGGATGGGCATCCCATATTGATATCAATTCCATCCACGCCCATTTTTTCTAGCATTGCTGCACATTCAGCGAAGTGTTCTGGGTGTTTACCAAAAATTTGAGCTATCATTGGTCTTTCTATTTCTTTGTACTCAACTTTTTGAAAACTTTTCACACTTCCATATTTAAGTCCGTCAGAGGATGTGAATTCAGTGAACACGATAGCCTCTGGTGTGATTTCTTTTATTAACTGTCTGTATGCTGAGTCTGTGTAGCCCTCCATTGGTGCTAATATAATCATTGGTTTGTGTTTTGCAGACCAGTCTTTCCATCTAAACATATAAGCTTTTTATTTTTTAATTTTTTAGCATGATTTGTTGTAAATGTCTATTCTTTATAAAAAATCTTGTGGCCTTTGGCACTTTTTATCCTTAAATCAATGTATTGGTAGTAGTTTGCCAAATTGATATGTGGTTTTGAAAATTTAAGTTTATTTATTTGTTCTTTATGGTCAAAAGTCATATCAAGCCAAATTTGTGTATTGTTATTTAATATAAGATGAATTTCTTGTGCTTTTGGTAGATATAAAATGTTTTTTACGTCTGTATTTAAATCTTTTTTTAGTAGATTAATTGAATCAACAATAAAGGTTAGTTTTTGCGGTGTTACGATTTGCATGCCTTCTTCAAGTTTTAATCCTTGTAGGATAATTTGTGGTAATTCTATGGGTTTTTCTTGAGACTTTGTTATTACACCTGTTTCATTAATTGTAAAATAGCTTGTTTCTAATTCTGTTTGTTCTAGGAATGCAAGGTTTTTAAATTTGTCATAGTGAATTTGAATAGTTTGTGGGAGCCTTTTCTTTATATGTAAATTTTTAATTTGAGGGTAGTGGTTTTTTATTCTGGTTGATATAGTATCTTTTTTTAATAAAAGTATGTTTTGGTTCTTTAAATCTAGGGTTATTCTTTGAATTAAATTGTCAGATGACAGTTTATTGGATTCTAAAATAATTACCTCTTGAACCTTGAAATAGTTGCTGAAAAATGCAGTATATATAGTACCAAGAATAATAAATAATATTAGTTGGCTTTTTATTGAAAAATGCACTTTTATTTTTTTTCGTTTGCGTGACATAGGTTTTTTTTCTAAAATCTTGTATATAATACACTAATTTTTAATTTTTATACTATGAATTTTTATCCAATTATTGTTGTAGGTGGAGGTGTTTCTGGTTCTGCTGCCGCTATGTACGCAGCTAGGTTTAATTTAAAAACATTAGTGTTTGCTGAACAGCCTGGAGGTTTGATTACTACTACTCATTTAGTTGAGAATTACCCAGGTATAAAATCTATCTCAGGACCAAAGATGGGTATGGTATTTATGGAGCATGCTAAAGAAACTGGTGCTGAATTTAAATATGAAAAAATTATTTCTGCAGAAAAAGTTGTTTTAGAAACTGAGAATGAGTTTAAAGGCATGAATGGTTTTAAGGTTTCAACAAAATCTTCAGAGTTTTTTTGTGTCACTTTAGTTTTAGCTACTGGGACTGAACATAAACATTTAGGTATAGACGGGGAAGAGGAGTTTAAAAATAAAGGAGTTTCATACTGTGCATTATGTGATGCAAATTTTTTTAAGGAAAAAACTGTTTGTGTAGTTGGAGGTGGGGACACTGCTGCTATAGATGCAAATATTCTTGCACAACAGTGTAAGAAAGTTTATGTAATGGTGCGTAAAGATTTTATGCGAGCTGAGCCTGTAAACCAAAAGCGTATAGAAGATAACCCTAGAATTGAAATTTTATATAATTCAGAATTGGAAAGTATTCATGGTGATGATTCTGTCACATCGGTAAAATTAAAAGATGGATCCAAGATGCCAATTGATGGAGTTTTTGTTGCTATTGGGTGGAATACTAAATCTGAATTAGCATCGCAACTAGATGTTAAATTAAATGCAAGAAATGAAATTATTATCAATCGTGAAGCAGAAACAAATATACCAGGGTTGTATGCTGCTGGTGATGTTACTGATGCTCATTTTAAACAAGCAATTATAGGAGCCTCTGAAGGAGTGTATGCTTCCGTTCAAGCATTTAATTTTATACAATCTTTGTTGTCAAAAGAATCAGTCCCAAGTGAATATTAAAATTTAGCAGTACAGCTTGCTAATTGCTAAGAAACTTGTCAGAATGATTCCGAAATTATTTTATTTAACTTTCAAATTATGAATGCTCAAAATCCACAAGGAGCCAATCCACAAGATCAAAATATAAAAGTTGTATTTGCTGATGAACAATCAAAGGTAGGTGCTTATGCCAATGCAGTAAGTGTACATATTAATGCCAATGAAGTTGTGTTAGACTTTGGTTATTCTGTTCCAAATACTAAAGATCCTCATGAAATTATGATTACATCACGTGTAAATATGAATCATAGATCAGCTGAACAATTTTTATCTGTGCTTCAAAATTCTCTATTAGATTTTCGAAATAAACTAAAAGAAGCTCAAGCACAAATGCAAGCACAACAGAATGGTCAAGCACCACAAGCTTAATTTTAATTACTTATCATAATGTCTGATTTCTTACAAAATATAGTGTCCCTTTCAAAACGTCGTGGTTTTGTCTTTCCTAGTTGTGAAATTTATGGGGGGTTAGCTAATACTTACGATTACGGGCATTATGGCTCTTTATTAAAAGAAAACATAAAAAATCTTTGGTTTAAAAAGTTTTTTGAATCTAGGCAAGATTTATATCGTATTGAAAGTTCAGTCATCCTTAATCCAAAAGTTTGGGAGGCTTCTGGTCATGTTGCCACTTTTGCAGATGTAATGGTAGAAGATTTAGAGACACATAAACGTTATCGTGCTGATCATCTTATCGAAGATCACTTTGATTCTCAGGGTGTTGAAAAGGTAGTTGATGGTATGTCAGCCGAACAATTGCAAAAGATGATTGAGTCTGAAGGAATATTAAGTCCTGATGGTAACAAATTGTCTACTGCAAAAAAATTCAATCTTTTGTTTGAGACTGAAATTGGTATTATAGAAGGAGAGGGGAATCGAGCGTTTTTGAGAGGTGAGATTGCCCAAGGTATTTTCTTGAATTATAAAAATATTGTAGATTCTATGAGTCCCAAATTACCTTTTGGAATTGGTCAATCTGGCAAGGTTTATAGGAACGAAATTACTAAAGGACAATTCACCTTCAGAACACTTGAATTTGACTTGATGGAATTTGAATATTTCTTTGATCCTGAAAATAATGATTGGAGTGAATTATTTGAATATTGGAAATCAGAAGTGTATCAATTCGCTCTTGATTGTGGAGTGAATCCAGATAATTTACGTTTCCGTGAACATGAAGATTTTGAACTATCACATTATTCAAAACGTACTGTAGATCTTGAGTATAAATTTCCATGGGGTTTTAAGGAAATGTTTGCATGTGCTTATAGAACTGATTTTGATTTAAAAAACCATGCACAACAATCAAAACAAAAGTTAGATTATACATATCCTGATGGTAAAAAAATAACTCCTCATGTTATTGAACCTACATTCGGTTTGTCTCGTTTTGTGACTATATTGCTTATGGATTCTTATCGAGAAGAAAAGATAGAGGATTCATCTAGAATATTTCTACAGCTAGATCCTAAAATAGCTCCAGTTAAATTGGCAGTATTTCCTTTAGTTAAAAAAGAACCTTTGAAAGATCTTGCAAAAGATATTCTGGCAATGTTTTCTAGTCAATTTAACGTAGAATATTCTGAGACTGGTTCTATTGGTAAGCGTTATCGTAAACAAGATGAAATTGGAACACCTTATTGTTTAACAGTTGATTTCGACTCTTTGGATGATAATTGTGTTACTGTTAGAAATAGAGATACATTACAACAAGAAAGAGTTTCTATTGACGAGTTAAGAAATTATTTTTCTTCTCGGATATAATCCTTCGTTTAGAAATTAAAGGGTGTTAAAATTGTTATGTTTTAAACACCCTTATGTTTTATCTGAAAGTTGGACTCTTTATTTTTCTATTAATTATTTTCACATTTGCTTTTCAAAATGTAATTAGACATTTTTTACATTTTTTTATGGCATCTATTAAGAAGAAGGATGTAATATATTTTTCTGTTTTAATTCCAAGAGAGGATACAGAGAAGGATAAGCAAAAAAGGGTTGAAAAAGATTTTAAGGAAAAGATTGGTGTTATGAGTCAACTTTACCGGTCCTTACATGAAATCCGTGAATTAGATCTAGGTAATCAAGTGAGGGTTTGGTTATATAACTTACCTATTATTAATTTTGATATAATTTGTAAGCATTCAGTAATTGAATTTAGAGTTTCAACATTTGCTGAATACAAAGATTTATTAGAAAAACAAATTACAACGTATTATCCAAATGCAGCTATAGATGTTTTTAAACCTGAACCTATAACTAGAAAAGGTTATAAAACAAGGTCTTACTTTGCATTTTTAGAAAGAATTAATTGGTATCCAATTAAAATGTATAAGGAAATTGAAAATGATCCTTTGAATGTTTTAACTAATGTCTTTTCTAAAATGGGAGAAGATGAAATAGCTATGGTTTCCTTGTCATTACGTCCTGTTGGTACCAAATGGCAATCGAAAGCAAATGAGTTTGGCACAGAGTTGTTTAAGGGTAAGGCTCCTGATGATAAACATAGATTTCCAAGAATATTTAGTTTTATTTTTAGTCTGTTTGGTGCTATTTTTTCAGGTTATGAAGGTTCTGATTTACAAAGTGAAAACACCAATGCACCTGGTGCAAAATCTGGAGATTCTTATGTTAGAATGCTTCAAGCAAATGAGGAAACTGCCAAAAATGTGGGTATTAAATCTACGCAACTTGGTTATGAAACTGTCATTCGTTTATATGCTACTGCAAAGACAAAAAAACGTGTAATTGAAATTCTAAATGGTGTTTTTGTTGGGTTTAATGTGTTTAAAGATGCATCTTCCAATTGGTTTCAAATGCGTAGAATTGTTCCTATAGATTTTATCAATAATTATTTGATGATTAAGAATTACTTTGGTCGTTATTTTAATTTTGGTGAAAAAATTTCTATTTTAGTACCTGATGAATTAGCAAATGTACTACATTTTCCTGATTCTAATTATAATGCTTCACCAAGTATTAAATGGTTAAAGTATAAAGTTGTTCCTTGTCCTCCACAGGTTCCAAAAGAAGGTTTATATCTTGGAGACAATGTCTATCGTGGTCAGCGTACTAAAATTAATATGCTACCTAAAGATCGTACAAGGCATTTTTATATTATTGGTAAAACAGGTGCTGGTAAGTCTAACTTTATTAGTTTTATGGCACGTCAAGATGCCCGTAAGGACCGTGGTTTTTGTATTGTAGATCCACATGGGGATTTAGTTGATGATGTGTTAAATTATATACCTAAGCATCGAGCTAAGGATGTAATTGTTTTTGATCCTTCGAATCTCGATAGACCTATGGGCTTAAATATTCTAGATGCTACAAACCCACAAGAGGCTGATATGACTTCAAGTCAAGCAACTGAAATTTTTATTAAACTATTTGGTGACGAAATTTTTGGACCACGTATTCAGCACTATTTCCGTAATGCTTGTTTAACACTCATGGAGGACCCAGATGAAGGAGCAACATTAATCGATGTTCCTAGAATATTTACTGATGATGCCTTTATGAAATATAAAGTTTCTAAATGTAAAAATCCTGTTGTAAGATCTTTCTGGGATCATGAATATGCAAATACTGGTCAACGTGAACGACAAGAAATGATTCCATATTTTAGTTCTAAATTTGGTCCATTTATTACTAATACAGTTATGCGTAATACAATTGGTCAGGTAAAGTCCTCCTTTAATATTCGCGAAGCTATGGATACTGGTAAGATTTTGTTGATTAATCTTTCAAAAGGTAAGATTGGTGACTTAAATACCCAATTACTTGGTCTGGTGATTGTTTCTAAGATTCAAATGGCTGCCATGGGTAGAGCTGACATGCCAGAAAAAGATCGTGTGCCATTTTATTTATATGTTGATGAATTTCAAAATTTTGCAACAGACTCTTTTGCTACTATTTTATCTGAAGCTCGTAAATACAAATTGTGTTTAATAATGGCCCATCAGTATATTAACCAGCTTGTAACTACTAAATTTGGCTCTACAAGCAGTGCAATTAAAGATGCTGTGTTTGGTAACGTAGGTTCAATGATGAGCTTTAAAGTCGGTGCTGAAGACGCCAAGGTGTTAGCAGAAGAATACAGTCCAGTTCTAACAGAACAAGATATTATAAATGTTGCTAACTATAAAGCTTATATTAAGTTGAATATTAACAATTCAACTTCTCGTCCTTTCTCTGTAGAAACTTTATATGATTTATCTGGAAAGAATGAAAAGTTAGCTGGATATCTTAAGAAGTATTCAAGTATGCGATTTGCACGAGCACGTAAATTTGTCGAAAAAGAAGTTGGTCAAAGAATCGGTTTTGATTTTAAAGATGCCAAGTAGCTATGTTTGAGTTATTTCATTTATAACTTCTAGGTCTCCATTGTTAGCAAGAAATTCTAGCATTGCTCCACCTGCCATAGATACAAAGCTAAAGTTTTTGTTTGCTAATTTTGCAAGCTTAATTAGTTTTAGTGTGTCTCCACCTCCCAGGTAACTTTTTTCTGTTTTACTAATTTCCTTGAGTATTTTTATTGAATTCTTACTAAAGTTTGTATTTTCAATATATCCTAGTGGACCATTAAAAATCACTGTGTTTGATTTTTCAATCATTTCTTTGAATTTTTGAGTCGATTTAGGTCCAATATCTGCAATGATTTCATTTTGACTGAGAATTTCTGTAGTTCTGTAATGTGTATCATCTAAATTTGTACAACTTAAAAAATCAAATGGAAGGATTATCTTATAACTATTTGGAGACTGTAGTAATGTTTTACAAAACTTTATCAATTCTGGTTCATATTTTGATTTTTGAATATTAAAACCTTGTGCTTTTAAAAATGTATTTGCAAGAACACCTCCGACTAATATGTTTGAGCAACTTTCCAAGAAAGTTTCAATTAAAGTGAGTTTTGTTTGTGCTTTTGCTCCTCCCATTATAATTAGCGGTTTTTCTGCATTGAGAGTTTCTTGAAGTTTTTTTATTTCATATTTACAAGTAGATCCAAGGCTTGATGGTAGACATTTTGCAATTGCATTTGTACTCATATGTTTACGATGCGCAGTTGAAAAGGCATCAAATATAAATGTGTCAAAACAGCTAGCTAATTTTTTTGCTATTTTTAAATCATTATTTTTTTCGAATTCAAAATATCGCGTGTTTTCAAGAAGTAAAATTTGATTTTCTTTTAGATTTTCAAGCTGTTGATTTATTAAAACGGGATCGTAGATTGGCACAAAGATTATATTAAGCTTCCATGCTTTTTCTAAATCTGGAATTAAATTTTTTGTAGATAATTTGGGGTCATGATTTTTGGGTCTTCCAAGGTGAGTTATTATACAGATTTTGTTGCCTTTGGATACAAGTTCTTGCATTGAACTTGTATAATTTGTAATTCTGGAATGATCCGTAATGTTTCCATTTTTAATTGGTACATTTAAATCTAAACGAATGAGTGTTTTCATTATTTTATAGATTTATATGCTTGCCCATGTACGTTTACAGAAAGAGTTGTAAATATATTATCAATTAATATGTATATGATAATTCCAATAATATTAGTTGAGTTTACTTCTGTTAATTCTTTTATTCCTAATGTAGATGTGAATATTAAGTAAAAAGAGAGCATAGATACAAGTGTTGTAATAGCAGTTGTTATTATTCCTATTTTTACTAAGAACATTTTTTTATTTGACGTAATTTTTTTAGATTCGTTTAAAATTTCTTTTGTTGGTTTTTTCTTTTCTATAGCTATTAATCCAGCCATTGAAACTTCAATAACTACTATAGCTAGTTTGTAGATTAGGTATGACCCAAGAATTAACAATCCAAACCCGATTAAATTAGTTATTATGTGATAGTCCTCATGAAAAAGTTCTCCAGCTACTGCAAAACTAATTAATAATGGTATTAACCATTTGATTATTTTCCATAAAACTAATAGTGATGTAAGAACCCACCTTTTGAATTTTAATCTAAAATCTTTTTTTATGGATGTGATATTTAAATTTTTTTTGATGGAGCGAATACTTAAGAAATTTTGGTAATAGCTAGATAAGAACCCTAATACGATTATGGTTGTAAGAACTAGGTAACTACTTGTTTGCATGTCGCTGTTAAATTCGTATGGAACGAATTTCATTAATGTTAGTGGAATAATATAAAGATATAACTGAGGGATTTTTTGAAAACTTTTTTTAAGTATTTGAAATATCATTTTAAGGAGTTAGTTGATTTTATTTTAACATTGAGGTATTTGTTGGACAAGTTTATAATTTAAGAAATTTAACTTAATGAATGTGAAAAAAATCTTGATTTCTTTTGTCATTTCTTTATTTAGTTTTTCCTTAGTTTTTGCGCAGGATGTAAATTCTGTATTTTTAGATCTTAATTCTTCTTACAAGTATTTTGAATCGATTAAATTTCTAAAGGATAATCAAGTTATTAATGGTTATCCTGATGGAACGTTTAGACCTAATAACACTTTAAAAAGAGCAGAATTGGCTAAAATTGTTGTGTTAAGCTCAAAAATTCCAGTAGTCACTGCTAGGAACTGTTTTCCTGATTTAGATCCTTCTCAATGGTATGCAGAATATGTGTGTGCTGCAAAAGCATCTGGTTTAGTTCAGGGGTATGTAGACGGAACGTTTAAACCCTCAAGAGATATTTCGCGTGCTGAAGCTATCAAAATCATGGCCGAAGCAGAAGACTTTGATTTGGATCAAAATGTAACAGATGTTTTTCTAGATGTGCAAATTAATGACTGGTTTTATGACTATGCAAATGTAAGTAAGACTCTTGGTGTCTTACCATTTGAATCGAATTTGAATCCAGGCTCTTTCATTACTCGTGCTGAATTTTCTGAGATGTATGCGCGTAGTTTAAAATTACCAAATTCTACTTTTAATAATACTGCTGATACTTCAAATGAAGATTTAGAATCAACTCCCGAAGTCAGTACTAATGAAAATCCAGAAGAATCATCTGATGTAGAAGTTGATAACGCAGTTAATGTTAATGTAGATGATGTGAATTTTAGTAATGTTATAACTAGTGACTCTTTTGATAGTTTTGTCTTTGATGTAGATATACCTCAAGTTTTTGTTGAAAATGAAATGTATCGGTTTGAAGGTGAGTTAGATTCTCAATTTAATTTTGCGTTTGCAGTAATAGTTGATGAAGGTGAGAATAATAATTTTATTGCTAAAGTTGATAATGGACGCTTCAGTGTAGATGTTTTTTTTCCTAAGGATGGTAATTTTAAGTTAGGTTTTATTGCTGGTAATTCTGGTAAAACTAAGGTTTTTCCAATTTCCGTTATTGATAAGCTGCCACCTGGTACCAGTGCTATAACAAAACCTGTTGTTGAATCTAGTGTGAATTTAGGTTTTAGAAATAACAAACCGGGGGTGTTTTTACCTGATAGTGAGAGTTTTAAATTAATTGAGGTTTCTCAATCAGGTCGCAGTCGCGATATTATTACTAGGCAAAACATTCAATTTTTACCTTTAAATTATAGTGAGTTTGATGCTTTCTCAGAAGGATCTTTCGATGTGGAAGTTAAATATTTTGCTTCTAAAGTTGAGAATGGGACTTTGAGCGTGTCACAATCTTTAAAGCTTTTCGATCAAGAAGTTGATGGTGTTATGCATCTATTTTCTGAAATTGATGAAAATTTAAGTAACTTAGTCTTACCAAATAATTTTACACCTGGTGATAATCTATCTGTTTCTTTTGATTCAGATTTAGACTTGAGTCTAACTGTTTATTTCATTCAACCTGATGGTTTGGTTGAGACCAATCGACAAGCCTTACAAAAAAATGCTAATAGCTACTCTTATGACTTTACTTTGAATGATGCAGGTACATATATTATAGAAATTAATAATTCTGCAGGTTTGGCTGTTATTAATCATCCAATTTACATGTCTTCTACGTTTCCTCTAGTAGCAGAATATTTTGATGACTTTGAAACTGAACAAGATGGCATTTTTAATGAATCAGATCAAGTTTCTTACACACTAGCTTTAGTTAACGATGAGAGACGTAAATATGGGTTTGATCCAGTGATTTTAAAAAATGATCTTTCTAGCTTAGCTCGTTTGCATGCTAATGATATGATTGATAGAAATTATTTTGCTCATGTTTCTTTAGATGGTTTAACACCAAATGATAGACGTTTGAGAGAGGGGATTGCAACTCCTGTTGGGGAAAATTTAGCTAAAGATTTATCTACTTTACGAGCACATCGTTCTTTAATGAGATCTGCTGCTCATAGAGCCAATATACTTAATCCGTCATGGAATACTGTGGGTATTTCAGTTTTATTAGACGAGTCTTATTATTATGTTGTTCAGCAGTTCAGTTTTGATTTTGATAATTTAAGTACAGACCTTGAAACTGAATTAATTAAATTAAATTCATCTCTAGTTGTGGACACAGATTTAAATGACATTGCTGAAAACTGGTTACAAATAATGATGGATTCAGGTCAGTTTGGTACAACAATTAATGGTCAATCTATCTTTGATGGCATAACTGCTGAAATGGGATTTGCCAGACTCTTTAGTCTTATTTCTAAAGCTTCTGATTTAGATAGTATAATTGCACAGTTGTCAGAAAATCAGAATTTACTAGATATTCAAAATGATAAGTTTGCCTTTGAATTAGATGTAGATCGTGACGGATTGATAAATTTTGTTTTGGTGTTTGGAGAGTAATTACATGTTTTATTTATGCTATTAAGACTTGACTAACTGGGCTCTTGGTGTATTTTGTTAAAAAGAATAAATATCTTCAAAGTATGTCAAATCTCGAACATATACCAAGCAGAGACTCTCTTGAGTCTAATCTTGATACAAATCCACAAAAAAATCCTGAGTTAATACAATCATTTAATACTCAGAAGCTTTTACGTGTTATAGATCCTACTAGTTATTATTGGTCACAAAATGGTGTAACTTGTTTTATTGCTGAGGGTCAAAAAAAGTCAATTACTACAAGAAATATTGAATCTAATTCAAAGTGTAATTTAGCACTTTTGAATGGTAACCAAATTGCAAAAATGGCTAACATGCAGCTTGCAACTGTTTTGCCGAATGAAGATGTAATTCGTGTTGCTTCGAATAATTCTGGAAATCAAATAGTTATGGTTTTAGATGGTATTTCTACTTCTGGTCGAAGTGCAATTTTTACTAATAGGTTTGCTGATCTTTTAGTAAATGCTTTAAAAGATAAGAAGGTCAATGAGGGGTATGATTTATATGAATCTGTTTTTGACACTGTAACTTCTATGCAGAGTGATATTAATTCAAATGATATTCAAATCAATGGAGGATGTACTCTTGCTTTGGCCGTTCAATTAGAGAAGAATAGATGGGCTTGGTTTTCAATAGGTGACCCTAAGGTTTTTTTACAAAGCGAAGATGATACATCTGTAAAATTAAATATTGAACAAGTTACTTCTGGTGGTATTAATGCACGTTTAACATACCGTCAAATTATGGGTACTGTTAACAATAGAAATTATGGAGAAGTTACTTTAAAACCTGGAGATAATTTATGGTTAGCATCTGATGGTGTTCGTTTTCTTGCACCTAAGATTTGTAAACGTATGGATAATTCTGATGAAGCCTTGGTTCAATATAATCAAGAACAAGCAGAGCAAGATCAAATTATTTTTTCTAGATTAAGAGACCATCACGATGATGTATTTAAAAAAGTTTATAAAGAAGATCGAATAAAGGATAATATTTCTTATGCCAAAATTTCAGAGCCTAGGACTCTTTCTAATTCATTGTTTTCATATCCTGAGCTTGAAATTTCAACAGCTGATTACAATGCGTTGCATAGTATACAGTCTAATATTGGATTGAAACTTAACGTATCAATCGATTTTGAGACTGCAGCATTGTCATTGAATTTGTCTGATTATAATATAGGTTTAGAAACTTATTTGCCTAGTATTATCAATCAGCTCTTCACACAATTAAAATCTAAAGTTGCAGAAACTAAAAACCCATTTGTTCAACAAAGACTTGTGGATGATTTCAATAGGGAGGTTTTAGCATTGCCTATTACTTTAAATTCTCAAGAAGTGGGATTTTATTCTTATGATTTTTATAATCAATTAAACCTTCAAGTTTCTAATTTCATTACTGATGAAATATTACGAAATCAATTTTATGCATATGCGTGGGAACATGGTAATGATGGTCAAAAGTTATCTCAATGGATTCTTAAAAATTTAAAAAGTTATGATAGAAATATCTATGAATTTTTATTTGTTATTGCCGGAGTTTTATTTCAAAAATATCCTATAAAAAGTTCTTTATTAGATACATTACAAAAATATAATATTGATTCTTTTTCAGATGTTTTAAAACCAGACAATCTAATTTTTTTATTTAAAAATTTGAGCAGCAATGAATTATCCGAACTGATCAACTCGTTAAAGAAATATGGTCTTTATAATACTTATTGGCAGCTTTTAACGGATAAATGTTTTTTACTAAACTATGTTAAGGATTTAGATGTGAATGCAATTTATAATGAGAGTCATAAGGTAATTGAGTTACGAACTAAACTTTGGCAAGTATTATGTGACAATGATTGTTCTGATTTTGATTTTAAATTTAATTTGTGGCATTTATTCCCTTTGACTGATTTTGATTTGACTAGGTTTGATAATAAAATCCAACAAAATCTACTCAAAATATATTCAACGCAAGTAGATAGAATGTCTTATTCAAATTTGATGATTTTAGTTGAAAAATTTGGATTTGATAACTTTGATGTAGACGCACAAAATAATATCACTGACGTTTTTATTACTGAAAATCTTTCTTCTAGTATAGATAGATCTGAAGCTGTAGATTTTAATGGAACAATCAAATTTAATTCAGACACAAAGCACATTCAAATTTTTGAAGATGGAGTAGATGTAACCGGTAGAACATATCAGCGTACACCTGAGTTAGTTTATTTGGACAACTATATTAACAATCATGATGTTAATTCTCAATTAGTTCAGTTTATGCTGAATAGAGAGGTGAGATATTTGATAACACCAAATCAAGAGCGCGTGCAAACTCAAATATTTGATTCTAATGCACCTGCGAGTGCACAAGTAGAAGAAAAGAAAGGAAATATTTTTAGTCGGACTTGGAGTAAATTTGGTTTTGGTAAAAAACAAACAGTTGAAAATCTTGAAATTCATACGGATTCTTTAAAAGTAGATGAATTAACTAGTGATTCAAATCCAATAGAACAACCTGTACAAAAGAATGTGTTTGCTCGAGCTATTAATAGATTTGGTTTTGGTAAAAAACAAACAACTGAATCTGCATCTAATCACGACGTGGACGAGGGGTCTAAATCTTCAGTTTGGTATTCTAAATTTTTACAAAAAAGAACGGTTGCAGTTTTAAGTACTCTTGTTGTAATGGGTGGCGCAGCCTCTTGGTATTACTTGTTTAAAGAACCTTTGCCAGATGTAGAGATGTTACAAGCTTCTATTAAGGCTAAAACCCAATTATTAGATACTCAAACCACGCAGTCATTACAAGACTTAATCGCTATATTTAAAGCTAAGGGTGCTAGTGTTATGGAAGTGTTAACTGAGTATATTTCTTCTGATCAAATTGCAACTCAGATTGATAGTACACAGGAATTAATATCTTCTACTATTAATTCATTAACAAAAGTTGATAATGGTGCTAATGTAAATATTGATTCTATTTTAAGAGCGTTTGGTACTGATAATTTATTTACTGGAACACACGTAGAATTAAGTGAACGACTTTCAGATATTTACGAAGTTTCACAATCTGGTTTGAGTGAACTAACATCTGACTATATAAGTGATAATTCTTTCTCTGCTACAGTTGAAACTGTAAATGATAAATTGCTTGCTCGTACTAAAGACGGAATGAGAGTTTATGAAAATGGAAGAACTGTCGGTTTACGTCCTGGGGCATCAATGAACTTTACTGGTGATAGTAAATTAATGCAGGTGATGATTGATGGCAAGCAAGCTATGATTAAATATTTTGAAGCAACTGATGGTAATTATTATGCAGGTACGTTCTTAGAGAAAATAAACACTGGAGTTTAGATCTGAATGTTCTTGCTATACTGTAAATAGAATGATCTAATACGGCTTGTGTAAGCTGTGTGTGGGGGGTAAAATATACTTTAGTTATATTTACCCCCTTTTAAGATGTTAACTAATATTTCTGACTTTACTTTGAGTAGAGTTAAATCCAAATTCGACATAAATAAACCTGAAGATACTACAGAGACATTTTCTTCAGATGATTTTGATAACTTTGATTTATTGAATGTCTTTGAAACTGTAAGCAATCGAGTTAAATCTAGAGTTCAGCAAACTACGCAAGTAGATTCTGCCAATGTTTATCGCAATAAAGTGCTGGACATGCCATCTTTGGATTTAATTGAAGAAGTCGTAGTCGCTAATCATGTTGGTGTTATTTCTCAAGCTAAATATACCGAATTTAAAGCAAATTACTTTCCTGGGTGGGAGCCTATTATCACATCTACAGGAGGAAGAATTTATAGTGCTCGTAGAATGACAGACAAGCAACGAGCTATGATTCAAAAAAGATTAGAAGATTTAAACAAACCTAAAACTCTAAGTTTTGTAGATAGAACAAGATCATTTTTATTTCCTTCAAACGATAATATTCCAGTTAAAGGCTGTGTTGATACTACAGAAGTTTTAAAAAATTCCTCTTTTCAAATTTATAGTTTTCATTTTTCTAATGGTAGCTTACGAATTAATTTAAACAATGGCATTTGTGTTGATTTAGAAACCTTTCTTAGGTGTTATGCTGTCAATAATTCCGATATTAAAGAGCTATTCACTTTGACTAAAAATTTATTATTTAGGGGGATTGATTCTGATGAACTGTTAAGTGTCATTAATCCAAAGCTTTTAAATTTAAAGAGGTCATATAAGAATATTTGTTTTGATAAATCTGCTATTTCTCAATCAAAGTTATTAAAATCTAGAGTAAGTGAATGTGAATCATTAGTTAAAAATTATGTAAGTAAATCTACCTCGCATAATCCTTCTAATATTACTAGTGTTGTAAAAGATATTATTGATTTAACTTCATGTAACACTGTTCAAGACAAAAAAAAGTCTAAGGCTTTAGAATGTGTTGATTTCTTCTTGTCAACTTGTGTAGAAGGTGTTTTGGAGGGTAAGTCTGGTTTTGGTGAAAAATTTAAATCTAACTTTTTGTTTCATGGTTTTCAAGCCTTAAAATCAAAAGGTTCTATTGTTAAAGATTTTGCTTATTGGATAAAACAATATGCTTTAAACCCTACTAATAGGCGAGTCAAGACTATGTTTAATGAGTATTACATGCAATTTAAAAAACAAATTTCTTTATTTTTATCCTCAAATAAATCTAATTCATCTTCATTAATAAGTTCACTATGCACTCAATTGGTTAATAGTATAAAAAAGTAATTTATTTATTTGTCTAAATATTTTATAATGCCATCAAAGTTATAATTTAAAAATATGGTTTATACATTGTTTGCACTTGGTTTTGTGCTTTTAATAAAAGGAGCTGACTATTTAGTCGATGGGTCTGCATCTATTGCTAAACGTTTTAATATTTCGAATTTAGTTATTGGACTAACTATTGTTGCGTTTGGTACTTCTGCTCCAGAATTAATTGTAAATTTATTTGCATCTTTTAATGGTAGTTCTGACTTGGCGATTAGTAATGTACTTGGTTCGAATTTAGCTAATATGCTTTTAATACTTGGTGTAGCATCTGTTATATACCCTTTGAAAGTTAAATCAAACTCTGTTTGGAAAGAAATCCCATTGAGTTTATTAGCTATTGTACTAGTGTTTTTTATGGCTAATGACGTGTTATTTGACGGTGCTTCTGCAAATGCTATTTCTAGAATAGATGGTGTTAGTTTGATCGCTTTTTTTATTGTTTTTATGTATTACAGTTTTGGTATAGCAAAAAATACTGATGATTCTGATTCTGAAGATGAAATAGAGTTGTTAAGTGTTTCTAAATCTTCTAGCTATGTGTTTTGTGGTATGATTGCTTTGGCGCTTGGCGGTAAATGGATTGTAGATGGTGCTGTTTTTATCGCTAAGTCATTTAATATGACTGAAGCTTTAATTGGTTTGACTGTGGTTGCAATAGGTACATCTTTACCAGAATTAGCAACTTCATATGCAGCGGCAAAGAAAAAAAATGCTGATATTGCTGTAGGTAACACTGTGGGTTCTAATATATTTAATGTTTTCTGGATCCTAGGTTTATCTTCCTTAATTCGTCCATTACCTTTTGATGCAGCGAACAATAATGTAGATATGATTGCTGCTATAGGAGCATCTTTATTGTTATTCATTTTCATGTTTGTTGGTCGTAAGCATTTACTGCAACGTTGGCAAGGTGTTTTGTTTTTAATTGCATATTTTGCTTTTATGACTTTTAAAATTGTGACTAATGTTTAAATCAAATTATAACTGGTTACCAGACTTTGTTTATGGATCTATAGATGGGATTATCACAACCTTTGCCGTTGTTTCGGCTGTAGAAGGAGGGGCCCTGCCTGTTGTTATCGTTTTAATTATGGGTTTTGCTAATCTTTTTGCAGATGGTTTTTCTATGGCTGCAGGCAAATATTTATCAGATAAAGCTGAATTAGATCAAGACGCAGAAGTTAATTCTAATATAAATCCAATTTTAGGAGCGGGGTCTACCTTTATTGCTTTTATTATTTTAGGAGCGGTTCCTTTAATTGCTTATGTTATTCAACCTTGGTTGCAATTAACCAGTTCAGTAACTTTTAGACTAGCTTGTATATTAACTTTGCTTGCATTGTTTTTTGTAGGGTTTTTAAAAGGTTATTTTGTGAGGCAAAATAGATTTTATGCAGGCTTTAAAACTATGATGATTGGAGCAATAGCCGCTGGTATTTCCTATGGGATTGGATTCTATATAGAGTCTTTGGTTTCTTAATTTTATAACTGTTGTATTTGTTCCTCTCTACAAATAAACCCGGCTGCTTTTTTGTGTCCACCTCCACCAAATTTCTTGGCTATTTGAGATACATCTGTATTGCTATTGTTACTTCTAAGACTAGCACGTAGTAAGCCTTTATGGTTTCTAGTTAGAAGCATACTAAATTTAGTATGAGGTATTTGATCTATTAATTTGATAATTGTTTCTTGATGATCATTCTTGTGATTACCATTTTGTAAACACATTGCAACTTTTGATTTGTTTACATAGGTGTTTGTTAATATATGACCAATTTTTCGTAATTGAACACTTGTAAATTTGGGCTGAATGTTTCTTGAAACTTGTTTGATATCTGCTTTTTTTTCACATAAATGTTTGCAAATTTTGAATGTCTTTTTACTAGTGTTTGGTAGTTTTAAACTATCTGTATCATCATAAATGCCCGACAACAAGAGTGTAGCTGTATGACTTGATATCTCTATTTTATATCTAAATATAACCTCAGCTAGCATTTCGCATGTTGAACTTGCATCTTTAATAACATAATTATAATTTCCAAAGTTTGTATTAGTATTATGATGATCAAAATTCAAAATTTTAAATTCTGACTTTTGTTCAAATCCAGTGCGTTCCCAGCTGCTGCAGTCTAATGTTATTATTTTTTTTGCTGTTTTTGGAATTTGTGTTTTCCAAATATCTTTTTTTATAATTTTTTTATATTTATTTGGAACACTATCTAAACAAATTAAATTGATTCTAATTGATTGTTTCAAAATATTGTAAAGACTTTGTGCTGCACATAAAGTGTCTAAGTCTGGGGTTTTGTGTGCAACAATTGTTATTTCTTGTGTGTTTTCTAAAAAAGAAAAAAGCATAATGGGGGAGCTATAAGAGTATAATTTATGCCTTTTTGTTACTTGTTATCAATCTTAAATTTCAATATTAACTTGCCTTAATTTCTTCTAATGCTCTGTGTATAGCTTTTTCTGTGAGGCAGTTGAGAATCTGTGTTTTTTCTATGTTACATTTTTGAAATATTTGAATTGCTAGTTCCATGTTTTTTTCTTCAAATGCAAAAAGTTGTTTTTCGTTTTTTCCAAGCGCATTTACCTGGCTAATTGTACTTTCTATTGATTGAGTATTGTTGTTTGGAATTAAATAAATTTTTGATGGAAGTGTGAATGAGTTTAGGTTGCTATTTTTAATATCATGTTTTGTTACATATAAGAGTTTGTTACTTTTCGCTTTGTCTATTTCTTCACTGCCTGTTCTTAATGTAGGGGGAATGTATTGTAATCCCAATATGTTATAGATTTTTTCTTCATTTTTGGATTCTATTAATTGTTCTTTTTCATCAAACAATCCATATTCATTGATTTTCCAGTTTTTATCTTTTGCTATTTGTCTAATTTTAATGTTATGCGCTCTATTTCCTGTAAAATATTGTAAACATGCACCAATTTGGTCTTCTTCAATTAGACGTAAATCGATTCCAATAGATGACTTTCCAATCGCAGTAACTTTAGTTTCCCCAGAATTAATTATTTTTTTGAAGGAATCTATTTTGATGTATTGATTTATAATTTTTTCTCTATTGTTTTGACTGCAGGTAATGATTATATCAATATCTCCAATTGTCGATTCTAATCTTCTGAATGATCCAGCTATATAGACACCTTTTACTCCGTCTAACTGTTCACATGTTTTTTCAAGGGTCGTTATTTCATTGTATATCTCTGAAATAGGATGTCTTTTTTTGTTTGTATACTGATTCTCAATTGCTTCTTTTAAATTAGCAATTGTTTTTTCTTTAACGCTTATTTCTGCTAGTTTGTCAGGTTGATTAAGTATGTTTTTTAATTTTGTAATACTATCCACATTAAATTTTTCATACATTAAAAGTGCTTTCTTAGGTCCTAATCCTTTTATTTCCATCATATCTAGTAAACCTTGAGGATAGATTTCTAAGAGTTTTTCAAGTTCTAAGCATTTATTTGTAGTGATAAACTCAATAATTTTATCTTCTGAAGCTTTACCAACGCCACTAATTTTAGTTTTAAATTTGTTGTTTTCAAGATCTATAAAATTACTTATAGGTTCTTGCATATTTTCGATTATTTGTGCTGTGTTTTGTGAGGACCGAACTCTAAAAAAATCATTTTTTGCGTTTCTTAACGTAAATAGATTAGCTAAAGTTGAAAACAGATTTACAATTTCTTTGTTTGTTTTTTGCATAATTAAAATATTTGAGTTTAATATTTAGATGGTTTATAGTAATTAACTATTTAATTTTATAAAAAATGAATAAAAGTATGTTGGGTATAATAATTGCCTCTTTATTTATAGTTACAGGATTCTCCTCTACTGATTCAAGTGTAGATGAACAAAAGAACTCTTATGTGCTTTCTACAGTTGGTATGTTACATGATGTTGTTTTAAATTTGCTACCTTCTGATGTTGATAAAAAGTTACTTTTGCCAGCTGGTACAGATCCACATGTGTATGTTCCTACTATGCAAAATATAGATGACTTTAATAATGCTGAAATGATCTATTCTGTTGGTTTAGATTTAGAAGCACAAATGCATCCTGCTTTACTGTCTTTATCTAAGACTAAACCTGTACATTTCTTGGGAGAATCGTTAGATACAAATTTGTTGATTGCCGACGGTGAGACTGTTGATCCACATGTATGGTTCGATTTGGATTTATTTTCTTTAATTGTTGATGAAGTTTCTCAAACTTTAATTTCAAATTATCCAGAATTCAAATCACACGTACTTGATAATACTAAAATGTATAAGCAAAAATTAGTTGAACTTGATAGTTATGCAAAAAATAAATTTAGTACATTAGAGCCTTCTCAAAAATGGATTGTTACTACACATGATGCTTTTTCTTATTTTGCCCGTAAGTATGATTTTAATGTTTTTACTCTTAAAGGTGTTAATACTGCTTCAGATTATAGCTTGCTTGACAAACAAAGAATGGAAGAAATTATCTTAGACAATTCTCTAAAAGCAATTTTTATAGAAGATAGTGTTTCAAATAAAGATTTGTTAAGTGTACTTGAAAATATAAATAAAACTAGTTTAGATACTCAAATTGGTGGTTATTTATATGCTGATTCTCTTGGTGATGTTGACTCTGGATTTAATACATATGAATCTATGTTTAAATATAATGTCGACACTATTTTTAACGCACTGAATTAATGTTAAATGTCACTAATTTATCTGTTTGTTATACAACAGAGAAAGTTTTAAAAGATATTTCTTTTAATTTTGCTGGTGGTTCTATTCTTGGAATTATTGGTCCAAATGGATCAGGTAAATCGACACTCTTAAAATCTATTCTTGGTTTAAAGAATTCAAACAAGGGGAGTGTTATATGGAAAGAGATCTCACCTAAATTAGATATAGCTTATGTTCCGCAACAATCAGAATATGATTGGGAGTTTCCAAGTTCTGTGTATGATTTGGTAGAAAATGCTTTGATTACCACTAAAAACTTTTGGAGGTTTAATTCTTCTAACTTTCGTGTGCAAGTTGATTCTGTTTTAAAACAGTTTAATATTTATGACTTGCGAAATAGACATATATCAATGTTATCTGGAGGACAAAAACAGCGTTTGCTTTTAGCACGAGCCTTTGTCCTAAATCCGAAGCTGTTAATATTAGACGAGCCATTTAATGCTATTGACCATTCATCAGAGCAAAACATATTTAATATGTTAAAAGAATATGTAAAAAATGGTGGTACTGTCATTATGGTTCATCATAATTTAAATTCAGTTTTAGATTATTTTGATGAATTATTGATTTTAAACAAGTCACTAGTTGCTTTTGGTACAACTGATAATGTGTTTAACAAATCTAATTTATTAAAGGCTTATGGTTCTAATATTTTTTTAGATTTATGATGCTTTTTATTACAATTTTTTTATTGTCTTTTGCACTATGTTGTTTAGGTGGAGTGTTTTATTATGAACAAAAATCCCTCATTACCGATGTTTATTCACATGTTGCTTTTCCGGGTGTGGTTTTAGCTTATGTTTTATTTAACTCCTTAGATTTATATTTAGTCTTATTTGTAACTACTACTTTTGTTTTGTTAATTGATTTAATTAAAAATAAACTATTAAGAATTACAAAGTTTACTACAGACTCAATTTTTGCTTTTTTTATAGCTTTTGGTTTTTCGTTAGGAACATTATTAATAAATATATTGCAAAATCATGGGGTTTCTACAAAGGCTGGCTTTTCAGATTTTTTATTCGGAAATATTTCTGCATTGTCATCAAATGATAGTGTTTTAATAATATCTATTTCTTCATTTATTCTATGTCTTTTATATCTTTATAGAAGAGTAATTAAAAACTATTTATTTGATCAGATTTTGTTCTCACAATTAGGATTCAATGTTTATTTTACACAAAGAATATTGAGTGTGTGTACAGTTGTTTTATGTGTATTGTCTCTTAAGGTTGCTGGTGTGGTACTAACTACTGGTTTGTTTTTAATTCCATTTGCTACAGCTAATCTATTTTACAATAAAATTAAGCATTTATTTGTATTCGCTCTATTGTTGATTTCTTTAGTTACTTTCGCGTCTATATTTATTTCTTTGAATTTTTCTGGTTTATCTACTGGACCAATTTTAATTGTATTATACTTTGTTGTGTATTTATTATCTGAGTTATTTAAGTTTTTAAGGTTTAAAAATATTTATGGATAGTTATATTTATTATAAGTTGTTTTTTGTTTTTTTTCTTGTTGTTATAAATAGCTTGTTTTCTGCAGTTTGGTTTTTTGAACGTCGACAAAGTTTGTTGGTAGATGCAATTAGTCATTCAGTTTTACCTATTTTAGTTTTAGTGTATTTATTTGTTCAATCATTATCATCTTTTAGTTTTGTATTTTTTGCAGTGTTGTTTAGTACTCTAGTCGCTTGGTTGATTTCTTTTTTATCTAAATTTAATACTAAGCATTCACAGTCATTAATTGGTGTTTTTTTCTCTGGATTGTTTGCTTTAGGTCTGTTGCTGACAAATGTTTTTGCTAGAAATGTTCATTTAGATGCAGATAGTGTGTTATTTGGAGCTTTGGAATTTTCTATTTTTGAAAATATACAAATGTTTGGTTTTCTTATGCCTATATCTATTTTGAAATTGTTCTTTTTACTGTCTGTAAATGTTATTTGTTTTTATTGCTTTAGAAATTTATTTTCTGCTTTAAGTTTTGATCAGACAAATTTAAAGCTTCATGGTTTTAATACAAATTTGATTGATTTTTTTCAATTGTTTTTATTAGTTTTAAATGTGATTTTTTGTTTCGAAGTAGTAGGTGTTATCTTAACTTTAGGCTTAAATGTTATTCCAGTATTAATTGCTAGTTATTTTTCTTATAGAACATCTGATTTATTGAATGTTAGTTTGTTTGTCTCTTTGATTACCTTGCTAATTGCATCTTTTCTCGCTTTTTCTTTTAATTTGTCACTGGGTGCTATTTTTATGGTTTTGCTTGGTGTTGTATTCTTAGTTTTATCTTTTTTCAGATCTTATTTTATGAAGTTATAAATAATTGCTAGGCTTGCCATACTTAGCATTCCAATACTGGTAATGTCTTGTGGGGGTTTTGTATCATGTTTTTTTAATTCTTTTAATTGTAACTCTTTGATTTCTATTAGCTCTGTTGATGTGTCTAAATAGTGAAGTAATATATTCACTTTAGAATATATTCCGTTTTCTATTTTTATTTCATTCTGTAGTATTGTCAGTCCGTCTATTTTGAGTTCGTTGTTTTCGATGATAAGATCACCTTGATACTTTTTGGCAGTACCATTTGCTTTGTTTTGACTCTTTAAAGATGTGATGTACCATTTATTATTTAAATAAATAAAACTTATGTCTTCTTTTGCTTTATCATATTTAAATTCTTGTATTAGTTGGTCTTCAAAATATATCTCAATATGTGCACCAGTATTGCTAAGAGCTACACCTTTGCTGGTCCAGTACTGTTGAGGTTCTAAAGTTTTTGGTAGTGCTACTTCTTTATTGTTTATTAATATCTTGTAATTATTTGTTGTTATAGATGAAGTATTTGGATTAAATATTTCTATATATTCAAATTCTTTTTCTTTACCGCTTGGGTTAGCATAAACTTCTGAGAGAATTAAATGCTCATGTGGGATGGATGAGATTGTTTGATTTTTTTGAATATCTTGTGTTTTAATTTCGACTTCTTTGGACTTTATATTTGGAGTAGTTTTAGTAACTAAAGTGTTTGGTGTGCTTTTGTGATATTTAAATACATCTATTTCTTCTTCTGTGTGTTTATTTTTAATGTAAATTTCTTCTTGAGAATTGTTAAGAGTGAATCCAAGTTTATCAATTTTCATTTCTTCATTTGGTTTGATATTGCCACTAAGACCGTGTTGTGCTTGTGTTTTGTCTTGTAAGTAAACATCTTTTAAATTAATTGCTTTGTCTGATTGATTTTTAATAATAATAAACTCACTGTCTGCATTTGGCATTATAGAACTTATTATTAGGTCTTTTTTGTTTATTTCGTTGTTTTGTACATCTTTTGTATATTCTTGTGTGTTCTTTTTGTCTGTTTTTTTATTTTTATCTATTTGGGGTTTTTGTGTACATGTTTTTTTGTCAATATTAAAACGTTGAAAGTCTTTTTCTTCGGTTTTACTTATTTCTGAGTTTATCCAACACTGATAGTCAATAACTTGGTTTTCGTAAAGTAATATTGCTGCTTCTGCTGTAGAGACTAAGTTTGTTTTGATTATATTAGAATTAATTTCTTTGTGTGAATCTACAAATAATGTAAATTTATCATTTGCAAAATTACAGTTGTCTGGAATTGAAACTTTCACTGTATCTTGTTCAATATTGGCTTCAAGTATTTTTGCATCTAAATAATCACATAGTTTTGGTTGAGTTATTATCAACAGATGTTCTAAGACTTGATTGTCTTTTGATATAACAGATAAGCTGTTTTCTCCTTCAATAAGGTTGAAAACACCACTAACTGGCATGTTATTTATTAAGATTTTATGTTGAGTGTTTATTGAGTACTGATTTTCTGAAGAACTTATTGTTATTGGTTCTTTGATTGTGCTGTTTGTATATAAACTTAGTGTTAATATGATTTCAAGCATATGATTTTGGTTAAAACAAAATACTATAAATCATAAAAGTAAAAAAAAATTAAATTTACTAAAGCTTTTTGTTGATTATATAGCAATATTTTTATATAGTGATTCTAGAAATGTAACATCTTATATGTCTTTAGAATTATTGTTTGTATTGGGAGGTGTTTTGCTTGGATTTATTATTGATCGTATAATTTCAAATAATAAAAAAAATTCTGTTTTAAATAAAGCCGATAGTTTTTTGGAAAATGCGAAAAATGATGCGTCTAATATTGTAAAACAAGCAAAAAAACAAGCTAACAGTTTGGAAAACGATTCTCGAAATTTAATGTCTCAAAAAAGAAAAGAAATTTCTAATATAGAAAACCGTTTGCTTGATAAAGAATCTCAATTAGATAAAAAAATAGAAAAGTTAGATTCAAAAAAAGAAGATTTAGAATCTAAATTAGTGTCTTTGCAAAAAGAACAAAAACAAATTACTGAATTGATTTCACGTAAGCATCAGGAACTAGAAAAAGTTGCTGCAATGTCTAAGAAAGACGCACGTGAAATGTTAATTAAACAAGTTGAATTAGAATTTAAGGATGAGCTTTTAAATCATGTTGAAAAAATGGAAAAACATGCAAAAGCTGAGGCTGATTCTAAGGCTCGTCTAATTTTGGCTTTAGCCATGCAGAAGTATGCATCTGATTGTGCTTCTGAAAACACTTCAACTACTGTAACTCTACCCTCAGATGATATGAAGGGGAGAATTATTGGTCGTGAAGGTCGTAATATTCAAGCTTTTGAACGCGTTACAGGTGTAGATGTCGTTGTTGATGATACCCCAGGTGTTGTTTTAATTTCTGCTTTTGATTTGTACAGAAGGTACATTGCTAAAGTCAGTTTAGAACGATTAATTACAGATGGGAGAATTCATCCAGCAAGAATCGAAGAAGTTGTTGATAAAGTAAAATCTGAGGTGGATGATTTGATTGTAGATCTTGGAGAAAAAGCCGCTTTTGAAGCAGGTGTTGCTGGTTTAGCTCCAGAGCTTATTCAACTACTAGGTCGCTTAAAGTTTCGAACAATTCAGTCTCAAAATTTATTAAAACACTCTTTAGATGTTTCTAAATTAGCATCAAGCATAGCTTCGGAGATTGGAGCAGACGTTTCATTGTCTAAACGTGCTGGCTTGTTGACTTTCCTTGGAGTTTCTGTTGATCATGAGGTAGAGGGTCAGTTTGCGAATATTTCTGCCGATATCTGCCGTAAATTTGGTCTTTCGAAAAAAATATGTGAAATTATTGATTTACAATCTGGTGATGATATGGGTGAAAATTTAGAAGCTGTGTGTGTAAGTATGGCTGCTAAATTGTTATTATCACGTCCTGGTATTGGAAAAAATAACATGGAAACTTTTGTAAAACGTATGACTGAACTTGAGAACATTGCGTCTAGTTTTGATGGTGTCTCACAAGCTTATGCAATTCATACTGGTAGTGAAGTACGTGTCATTGTTGATGCCGAAGAGTTAGATGACTTACAATCAAAGAAATTATCTCATCAAATTGCTGATAAGATAGAAAAAGATATGCAGTATTCTGGTCAGGTCAAGGTTACTGTTATTCGTGAACGTAGAGTTGAGGCGTTGGCTGAATAAAACTTGATTTTTTATTTTAGTTTTGTATAATTAGCACTGTATTATATAGAGTGCTAATTTTTTTTATGAACAACTTAAAACCTTTGAATGACAATTTAATTGTTAGGCCATTAATGCAAGAAATTCAAACTTCATCAGGAATTTATATACCTGAAACAGGGGAAAAGAAACCTGGTCAAGGTGAGGTGGTTGCAGTAGGACCTGGTTTAACAAAGGATGATGGGTCAATTAAACCTATGAGTGTAAATCTAGGGGATAAAATTTTATTCCGCAAATATTCACCAGATGATTTTGAAATTAATGGTGAAAAAGTATTAGTCTTGTCTGAAAAAGACGTTCTAGCTATAATTTCTAACTAAATTTTTCATGCCGAAACAAATAAAATGGAATACCGATGCACAAGAAGCATTGTTTTCTGGTGTTAAACAACTTGCAGATGCAGTATCTGTAACAATAGGACCAAAAGGTCGAAATGTAATTTTGGATAAAGCTTATGGTGGTCCGTTAATTACAAATGATGGTGTAACTATTGCAGAGGAGATTGAATTTGAGGATAAATTTGAAAACATGGGTGCTCAACTTGTTAAAGAAGTAGCTTCTAAAACAAATAACTTAGCAGGTGATGGTACTACAACAGCTACATTGTTGGCTTATGCTATGATAAAGATAGGTTTACAAAAATTAGCTTTTGGAGCTAATCCGGTTGAGGTAAAAAATGGAATGCAAAAGGCAACAAGTGCTATTTGTGACTACCTTACAGAATCATCTGTTGAGATTACTTCTAAAAATGAAGTTGCTCAAGTTGCAACTATTTCTGCTCAAGACCCTATGGTTGGAGAACTTATATCTGAGATAATGCATATGGTTGGTAAGGATGGTGTTATTACAGTAGAAGAGTCTAATACAATGGGGCTTGAGAAAGATGTTGTTGAAGGTATGCAGTTTGATAATGGGTTTATTTCTCCTTATATGGTTTCTGATACTAATAGAATGGAAGCTGTTATCAATGATTGTCATATTTTAATTACTGATAAAAAGATTTCATCTATTCAAGATGTCTTACCAGTTTTAGAACAGGTTTCTAATGAGGGTAAAAAAGATATTTTAATAATTGCTGAAGATGTTGATGGAGATGCGCTTGCTACTTTTGTTGTAAATAAATTACGTGGAACTTTCAATGTAGTTGCCGTTAAAGCACCAGCATTTGGGGATAGAAGAAAAGAAATGCTAAAAGATATTGCTGTTTTAACAGGTGGTAATGTTGTGACTGATGAAATTGGATTAAAATTAAATCAAGTTTCTTTAGCAGATTTAGGTGTTGCTCGTAAGGTGATTGTTTCGAAAGACTCTACTACTATAGTTGATGGAGCTGGTTCATCAGACGCTGTAAATCAAAGAGTGCATGAAATAGAATCTATGTTTGATTTAACTACTAATGAATTTGATCGTGAGAAACTAGCAGAAAGGAAAGCTAAATTAGTAGGGGGAGTAGGTGTTATAAAAGTAGGTGCGGCTTCTGAACTGGAATTAAAAGAAAAGAAGCTTAGGATTGAAGATGCATTGCATGCAACTAAAGCAGCTGTAGAAGAAGGGATTGTTGCTGGTGGTGGTACAGCCTTGGTTAAGGGGCAATCTGTTTTGGATAATTTGACTGGATCAGATGAGTTCTTGGTTGGTGTGGATATTGTACGTTCTGCTTTGACTTATCCGCTTTCTCAAATTGCTAAAAATGCAGGAAAGCAAGATGCGGTTATTGTGAATGATGTTATTAAAAATACAGAGAAGAACTTTGGTTATAATGCAGAGACTAATGAGTATGGTGATATGTTTGCTTTTGGAATTGTTGATCCTAAAAAGGTAACCAGATGTGCTTTACAAAATGCCACTAGTGTTGCTTCCGTGTTTTTAACAACACAAGTCGCTATTTCGGATGTCAAATCAGATCATTCAGATGCTGCGAGTATGCCAATGCCACCAATGGGTATGGGTATGTAAATTTATAAAAGTTTTAATTAAGATAAGCCAGGTTATTTACTTGGCTTTTTTTTATGAATTTTGTATTCTATTAGTAATATAAATTAAATCATTTTTATGTCTGAATCTGAGATTATTATTCCGGTTTCATCCATTAGTCGTAAAAACTCACTTTCAGTAGAGAAAACTTCATCAACTTCTAAAAATTCAGTGCGTCAGGTTGAGGTTTCACTTTCTAAATTTTTAAAAATTCTTGCAAATCATGATGTTAATATAATTTCTGAAAAGTATGCTCATTCAAAAATTTCTTTAAATGCTGATTTACTTTTAGATTTAGCAAGTTTAGAAGACGAGCCAGAGTTGCCACAAGCAAATGTTTCATACTTGATTGTTGGGCTTATGGGTGCTTTGTTTTTATCATTTTTGATTCTTTTAATTTATTTAGTCTAATGCATAAACGTATATTATTAAAACTTTCAGGTGAGTTTTTCTCTTCAGATCATGCACCTTTTAACGCTGAAAAAATTCATCAAGTTGCCAAAGCTATTTATGATTTTAAAACTCAGTGTAATGTCGATATTGTTATAGTTGTAGGTGCTGGTAATTTATGGCGTTTTCGAGATAATAAGCATTTAAGTATTTCTCGTAATTTGTCTGATAAGCTTGGAATGACAGCGACAAACTTTAATGCAATTTTATTAGCAGAAATGTTGCACGAGCTTGGTGATAAAGTAAAAGCTGTATCTTGTTATGGTCATTCCGATTTAATTCGTAGATATGACTCCACAGATTGTGTTTCTTTGTTAAATCAAGGTTCGACAATTGTATTTGCCGGAGGTACTGGTAATCCTTTTTCTACAACGGATTCCGCCAGTGTTTTACGCGCTTTAGAGTTGGATTGTGATGTTGTGTATAAGGCAACTAAAGTTGATGGTGTTTATGATAAAGATCCACATCAATTTGAAGATGCAGTTAGATTTTCTGAGCTTAGTTTCGAAAAAGCGTTATCTCAGCAATTAAAAGTCATGGATAGTTCTGCTTTTGGAATGGCAATGGAAAATGATCTTCCAGTATTAGTTTTCGATTTTAGCAAGCCAAATATCTTGCAATCTGTTTACGAGGATTCTAGTATTGGTACCTTAGTTAGTTAATTTAATTTAAATTTAATATGGATTCAAATACAGTATTGTTTGAGGCAAAAAGTGACTTTAAAAAGTCAATTGATTATTTAAAGTCTGAATTTTCAAAGGTTCAAGCTGGTAAAGCGTCACCAGCTATTTTAGAAGATGTTCAAGTACAGGCATATGGTATGACGCAGCCTTTAAAGTCATTGTCGGTTATAACACCTACTGATTCTCAAACATTAAGTATTAAACCATTTGATAAGTCCACTTTAAGAGATATAGAATCAGCCATACAAGCAGCTAATCTTGGTTTAAATCCAACTAATATGGGAGAAACTATTTTAATTTCTTTTCCACCATTAACAGAAGAAAGACGTGTGCAGATATGTAAGCAATTAAAAACACAAGCTGAAGATGTAAAGGTGTCTGTACGTAAGTCACGACAAAAAGCTCAACAAAAATTTAAAGAATTAGAATCTAATTCAGAAATTTCTAAAGATGATCTTGTTGGTTTAGAAAAAAAACTTCAATCAGAAGTAGATAATGCTAATTCTATGATTGAAGAAACTTTAAAAAACAAGGAATCTGAAATAATGAAAGTCTAATGTTTAAATTTTTAGCAGTACTTTTAATTGTTTTTTTTCTTATTTTAATTCACGAGTTTGGGCACTTTATAGTTGCTCGTAGAAATGGTGTGAAAGTTCACGAGTTTGCTATTGGATTTGCACCATTTGTTTTTACAAAAAAGATGTTTGGAACTGTTTTCAAATTTGGTTTATTACCCCTTGGTGGTTTTGTACGTTTGCATGGTGAGGATTCACAAGATTCTAAAATGTTAAAAGATAAAACTTCATTTGTATCAAAAACTCCTTGGCAAAAAACTAAAATTATATGCGCAGGTGTTGTTATGAATTTTTTAGTTTTTTGGGTTTTGTTAACAATTAATTTAATTGTTGGTTCTGACCCTTTAGTTTTAAATCAAAATGATTTTCAATCTTTAATTAATTCTCCTCAAACCACCTTAACTTACGGCCAGGTAGTAGAAAGTTCTACAAATAAAATATTGGAGGGGGCAAAGTTTTATAAAGATGAGTCCTTAACAACTTTTGTAAACGAGCAAGGTCCAAAGGAGTTTACTGAGAACATGACTATTCCAGAGTATTCATTGTATCCTCAGGTTTCTTTGCCTACAATGAAAATATTGAATGCAACAAAGGATTCACATTTTATTAAAGGGGATTCTGTTTTGTCTATTAATGATAAAATTGTATTTTCTGATCAGACTTTGTATGATGAAATCAAATCTGCAACAGATTTGAATTTTAAAATTTTACGCGATGGTAATACTCTATATCATTCAACTATTTTACCTGTAAAATCTTCTGTTGTGACTGAAGTTGTTGAGGGGTCACCAGCTCAAATAGCTGATGTCTTACCTGGTTTTGAATTAATGTCGATTGAATCTATAGCAGTGACTGACACTTCTAACTTACCTAATTTAGTATTAGATGAGTTGGCAAAAGTATCTAAGGAGAGTTTAACATATACTTTTTTAGTTGATGGTAACGAAACTGATATAGATATTTTTCCAAATGAGAATGGTACAATTGGTATATATTTGCAGCCAATAAATTATAGTTTTGATTTAGGTATAGATTATACTTTTGATACTCAAAAATTTAGTGTTGTCAACAAGCCAGTTCAGAAATATGTTTGGTATGTAGCTCCTATTAAGGCTTTGGAAATTGGTAAAGATGTAGCTATCTTGTCTGCCAAGTCTATAGTTGGTACTTTTATATCAATTTTCTCCTCTTTTACTGTTTCAGATGAAATTGGTGGGCCTATCAAAGTTTTTCAAACCGGATATGAATTTGTTGGTATAGGTGGTACGGCACTTTTAAGTTTTATTGCAATGATTTCTTTAACTTTGGCTGTTGTTAATATTTTACCAATTCCGGCTTTAGATGGAGGTAGATTGTTGTTTGTTATTGTCGAAGCATTTAGAGCTAGACCATTAAATCCTAAATACGAAGCAGTAATTCATGGAATTGGATTTATTATTTTGTTACTTTTGATTATAATTATTTCAATATTTGATATTATTAGGTTGTAGATATGACTGTACACACAGATACGTGGAAGAGTGTATTGAGTTCACTTTCCAGTAAAATAAAAAAGACTGATTTCTTAGTATGGTTTCAAGACACTAATATTGTTGCTTTAGATGATAAATCTGTAACAATCGGTTTGCCAAGTATTTTTGCAGAAGAGTGGTTTAAAAAGAAATATGCTACCTATATTCGTGATTCTTTAAAAGAATTAAATTTACCTGTGAATGTGAATTTTAAAACTGATTCATCTTTAGTAAATGAAGGTGGTGTAGATTTACGTACTTTTTTTAATCAAGTGCAAAGAAAGCCACGTAAAGTTTCATCGGTTGTTTCTCAACAACAAAAATCGGTTCCCCAAGTCTTAACTTCTAATCATGTAGTAGTTCCTAACTCTGTAAGACAGACTCGTACTGTTAATATGACTTTAAACCCTAAATATTCTTTAGATAACTTTGTAGTTGGATCTAATAGTCGTTTGGCTCATGCAGCTTGTTGTGCTGTAGCTAAAAATCCTGGAATGGCATATAATCCACTTTTTATTTATGGAGATGTAGGTTTAGGAAAAACTCATTTACTTCAAGCAACTGGTAATGCTATTTGTCAAAGACCAACTTCTAATTATGTTGCATACGTTACTGCTGAGAAATTTACGAATGAAATAGTTGAGAGTATTAAGAAAAATAGCGTTCGTGCTTTTAGAAACAAGTATAGACATGTTGATTGTTTAATAATTGATGATATTCAATTTTTAGCTGGTAAGGGTCGTACACAGGAAGAGTTTTTTCACACTTTTAATGAACTCTATCATGCAAATAAACAAGTTATAATTAGTTCTGACAAAACTCCTAAAGATTTAAGTGGTGTGGAAAGTCGTTTGGTTTCTCGTTTTGAGATGGGGATGATTGTAGATGTAACCTTTCCAGATTATGAAACATGCCTTGCTATCTTATTAAAAAAAGCAGCTGATTTGGAGGTTTTAATACCCTCAGATGTTTTAGAATTTATTGCATCAAATGTTCATTCTTCCATAAGGGAGTTGGAAGGTGTATTAGTTCAGGTTGTGGCTCAATCTCAGCTTGAAGGAGTTTTACCAAGTATTCAATCGGTAAGTAAGTTGCTTGCCAAATTAGGTAAATTATCTTCATCAACAAATTACCAAATGCTACAAGAAAATCGCCGTAGTTTTATACAGTCTCCAGATGAAGTAATTGATTTGGTTGCTGATTATTTTAATCTTACTAGATCAGATATTGTAGGTTCAAAAAGATCAAGAGACATTATGGTGCCTCGTCAAATTTGTATTTATGTGCTTAGAAACGACTACAATTACTCTTTTGAAAAAATTGGTACTTTACTCGGAGGTCGAAATCATACAACTGCAATGCATGCTTATAACAAAGTTAAACGTCAACTTAGAAAAGATCACAAACTCCTCCAAAACACTAATGAAATTCGTAAATTAATAGGTTTATAATATGAAAAATTTATATTATCGTCCCACCCCAAAATTCAATTCCTATAGCAGGAATTCTAAACCAGGTCCTAAGAAAAAGTTTAATTCTTATTTAGTTTTTGCTTTAACTTTCTTTCTTTTATTTTCTTTTTTTTCAGGTTCTGATGATAAAGATCCAACTATTGTATCTAATTCCAACCTAGTTTTAAGTAAAATTGATGGAAATATACGTGTTTTAGATTCTAATAGTAAACCGGTTGAAAAAGTAGAAGTTCCTTTTGAAATTCAAGACGGTTTTTCCGTTTTAACTTCCAGTGATTCATCTGCAGTTATTAGCTTGCAGTCTGATTTAACTTTCAGGTTAGCTCCATCTTCTAAATTTGTTTTGAATGATTCAAAAGATGTTTTAGATTTTAATTTGGATAGTGGTCAAGTTTGGGTTTCCAATAAGTTTTCTCCTTTGGATTCTCCTTCTATTTCAATAAACACGAATTATTTGACTGTAGATTCTAATCTTGCGTCCTTTAATTTAAAAAGTTCTTTGCCTGAATCTGTAAGTGTCTTGTCTGGTAATTTATTAGTTAGTATTAACGATGATGCTAATGGATCGGTTCTTGATCAAATTAAATTAGACTTAGGAAAGCAGTTAACTATGGATAATGATAGTTATCAATTGTTTAAAAATCGTCAAGTTGCTTCAGTTATATCTACATTGCAATCAGAGCTAATAAAAAGCTCATGGTATAAATGGAATGTTAGTCAAGATTCTCAGAATATATATCAACCTTTTTCTCAATTTGATTTAGATTATATAGCTTCCTTGCAACCTGCACTAGATATTGTTGATACAATTGATTCTAATGAGGACGAATCTGTAGAAGAGGTGATAGAGTTAGATCCTAATATTCAACCAATTGTCACTACTCCAAATGCTTCTGAAACACAAACAGGGGATAGAGTTATTATAGAAGGTACCGTACCTCCTAACACTTCTCAGGTTATGGTTGTTTCATATGATGAAGAAGAGCCGGTTCCTTATATTTTAAAGGAATTCAAACCTGAATCTGGTAAATTTAAATATTATGCTTCATATGATCCTATTCGTGGGAACCTACTATTAGGTAATAATAAATTTGAAGTAATAGCTATATTTGCAGATGGGAGTGAGAGTCGAAAAACAACTATTGAGTTTGATTATCAAGATGAAAAAACAATTGCTCAAGAACAATCAGTTGTGTCTCAAGATGTCCCTACTAATGAAACTGAATCAGATGTAAGTATTTCTCTCGTTTCACCAACTTCATCTGAAGTGGTAGAAGATTCTTCTATTTCAATTAAAACTATTAATGGTTTATCATTTGATAATAACTTTGTGCTTAATTCTAATCGAGGGTTTTTACAGGGTGCTGTAGATTCTAATGTTGTTTCTGTTTACGTAAATGGATTTAAACTAACTCGGTTTACTCCTAAATCAGGATCATTTCATTATATTATGTCTCCTAGTTTTAATACTTTAAAAGTAGGTGACAATGTTGTTACCGTTTATGGTAAATATGCTGATGGAAGTAGAACTTCAGAATTGAAATTGAATATAATTTACAAGCCTTAAGAGATCTTTAAAAGCCGGGTTACTCCCGGCTTATTTTATAAGTATTTCTTTTTGTTTAAATTGTGTTCATTGTTATTTTTTGCAAATACTGTTTCGCCGTTAGATTTTTTTGATAGGTAAAACCAATAATCACTATATTCTGGATTTAATGCAGCTTGGATGCTTTTAACACCTGGATTGCATATTGGTGTTGGTGGTAGCCCTTTGAATTTACGTAAATTGTAAGGATTATTTGCCTGTAGATCTGCATATGTGATTTGATTATTATCTTTTAAATATAATAATGCTGCGTCAATTCCAAGAGACCAGTCATTTTCAAATCTTTTCCATATAATTCCAGATACTAATTGTTTGTCTTTATCTGATCTAACTTCTTTTTCAATTAGAGATGCTACAATTACCGTGGAATATAAATCTTTTTTAGGAAGTCTAGTTAATTTTTCTGCATAATCTGTTGGTAATTTATTTAGAAAATTATCAAGCATGGCTTTAAGTAGTTGTGTTTTACTTTCTGAATTATTGTCTAAGTAGTATGTGTCTGGAAAAAGTAACCCTTCATAATTTGTTAAGTTGTTTAATGACTTCAATTTAAAAACAGGATGATCAAGTTTACAATCCTGCAAGCATTGATTATTTGCTAAACTTTCAATTTCTTTGGTTTTTAGACCTTCAGGAATTGTCAGTTTATATGTTTTTGATTGATAGGTTTGAAGTGTTTTAATTATATTTTCTAAACTATCATTTGTCTCTAATGTAAAGGTGCCTGCTAAAAGAGTATTTTCTGCTTCTTTAGACTTTAAGTATGTTTTAAATATTAATTCTGAATCAATAATGTTGTTTTCTTTTAGTAAGCTTGCAATTGTATTCACAGATGCTCCTCTCGGAATTGTTATAGATACAGAAGTTTTTGTATCGGAATCTGAATTAAAGACAGAAAATAATATAATACAAACAAAAATGGCAAAAATTAATTTACCACCTTTGTTTGATTTTTTACGTTTGTAACTATGATTGTATCTCATTATTGTAGACCTGCTGTTAAATCACCTAAGATTCCTTTCATGTTTTCTGCAGCTACTTCTTGAGATTTTTTAATCCCTTTGCTAATAGCTTTTAGAATATTTTGTTCTAATTCTGATTTTACTTTAGGATCTAGTGAATCTATTTTTAGTTCTACAGATTGTGGTTGTTGTTCTGCATTGAATTTTATTGTAACGTTACCTTCTTCTGCTTCAATAATAACTTTTTTAAGTTCTCCTTGAATTTTTTTTGCTTGTTTTTTTAACTCCATTAATTTTTTAATGTTTCCGAAAGCGTTCATTTTTATTTAGTTAAATGTAATACGCAGTTATTTTATTAAAATTTCTCTTGATTTTCAAGTAATGTTCTTGTAGTCTTAGTCTACTTTTAAATGGCATTCCTAAATTTATAGATATGAAAAGTGTTAAATTAGATATTCAAGTACGTGATACAGATGCACCTACTTCAAGATTAGAATCTATGGTTCCAGGTATTCTTTACGGTCCTGGTATCGAAAATGTTAAGTTAGCAGTAGATCATCAAGCTCTACGTAAAGCTTTTAATCTTAACAACGAAAATCTGCAAATTGAATTTGAATTAAATGGAAAATCTCATTCTGCTTTAATAAGAGATGTACGTGTAGATTATATAGCGGATAGAATTTTACATTTTGATTTATTCATCCCATCAGAAACTTCTATTATGAAGTTTAATCTTCCAATAAAGTTTGTTGGACAATCACTAGCAGTTAAAAACCTTGGTGGTGTCTTAGAAACTTATAAAGAAAAAGTTGTCGTACATTGTACTTTAAAAGATTTACCAGAATATTTTGAAGTTGATATATCTCCATTAGTAGAACTAGGTTCTATTATTAAGATTAAAGATTTACAAGCTCCTGAGAATGTTGAATTTATTGAAAGTCCAACTCAATCACTTGTTGCTTCCAAAGCACCTAAACGTGGTGGTAAAAAGTCAGATGATAGTTCATCAATGCAAGAAACAGGAACAGAAGATGCACCTTCTGCAGAATAAATATTATATTTAAAGCCCTGATTTGAATTCAGGGCTTTTTTTTGTTATAATAAAATAAAAACACTATGTCTGAACAAGATTTACAATCAGTTCCAAATTTATCAGAAACTTCTGATAAAGTTACAGAATTACTTGAGGATGTTGAAGTTTCTAGCCAATCACAAGAAACGAAGGATGAGAATGTTTTTGAAGAACTTGGACTTTCACCCTTAGAAATTGTTAAATATATTATAGTATTTTTGCTGTTAATTGCTGTGTTTATTTACGGATCCTTAAAGGTTTTTGAAATATTTTTCCCATCTAACACCTCAGTTGTTCCAACGTCTGCAAACGTTACTGTACCTATTCAAGATTCTACTGATAGGAATAATAATATGACAGATCTTGATACAGACATGTTAAATTCTTCAGATGTAACTACTTCATTGCCTATAAATAGTAATTTAAAAATTTATTCTAAATCTTTACCTTTAGTTTTTGAAATAAATGAATCGAATAACGTCTTTTCTAATCTTTCTAAATATATTCGTTCATATCAAAGGATGAAAAATGTTTATAATATAAATATTGCTTCCTTTTTAGATGCTTCTAATGATCGTTCTGCAGCTTATCTTCAATACTTGAATGAATTTGAAACGTCTTTAGTTGATCTTAAATTATCGGTAAATTCTTTAAACAAAGAAATTGAATATTTTACTGCAGCCGTTAACAATGCCATTTTAGAATTAGATTCTGCTGAGCAGTCTTTCTTTACAAATGTACAAAGCTTAAATGATACTGAAATTGATACCTCTTTAAATATATTTCAAAATCTTTCTACTAAAAAGAATAATTTAACTTCAGAATTGAAAGCTCGTGAAGCTATCTTTTCTAGAATTTCTCAAAATATTAATGCTTTAAATTCTAAGTTAGAAGCTGTAAAATTAAATAAAGAACCTTTATTGAGTGGACTGAAAGTAATAGATGTTGAAGGTGTTGATTTGAATTTGATAACACGCTAATAATGATCTCTTGTAATCATTTAGTTAATAAGATTAAGAAACTTGGTTTCGAATTTGATATTCCACGTATAAGGTTGGCTTTTGAATTTGCTAACCAAGCTCACGAAGGTCAGAAACGCTTTTCTGGTGATCCTTATATAATCCATCCACTTGAGGTTGCAATGCGAATTTTAGATTTTCATCCAGATGAAGATACCGTAATTGCCGCTTTATTACATGATGTTTCAGAGGATACTGATAGAACTTTAGATGATATTGAAAATGTCTTTGGTCCTGGTGTAAGGTCACTAGTGCGCGGTATGGAGAAGTTATCACAAGTACGTTCACGGGTAGATGAACCCGAAGTGGAGAATCTTCGAAAAATGTTTTTATCGATGGCATCTGATTTACGTGTGATTTATATAAAACTATGTGATCGATGGCATAACATGGAGACGTTAGCTTATGTGCGTCCAGAAAAACAAAGAAGAATTGCTCAAGAAACCTTAAATATTTATGTTCCCATTGCATCTAGAATGGGTATCTATAGCATTAAGGCTAATTTAGAAGACCTATGTTTTAAGTTTTTGAATGCTGATATGTATAAGTTAATACATGAACAGTTAGAATTTTATACAAAACAGAATACTAACTTTATAAATACTGAGAAGGACACTTTAACAAAGTTTTTGCATAAACGAGGATATAATTGTCGTGTAGCTTCTCGATTAAAAAATCAATATAGTATTTATAAAAAACTGAAAAAGAAAGGTAGAAGTTTAGTTTCTGACTTGTATGATATATACGCATTACGTGTTATTGTTTCCGATGATTTGGAAGATAAACTATATCAGATTTTAGGTGAAATACACTCTACTTGGAGTCCTTTAGCTAATAGATTTAAGGATTATGTTGCTGTAAGTAAGCCAAATGGTTACCAGTCTTTACATACAACTGTAGTAGGTCTGGGACTAGAAGAGTTTAATAGACCTGTAGAAATTCAAATTAGAACTGAAAGCATGCATAGGCAGGCTGAATTTGGTGCTGCGGCACATTGGTTGTATAAGTATCATGAGAACCCAGACATGTATAATTCAGAAAAATGTTTAGATTGGATTCATGAATTGAAAAATGTGGAAAGTAGTATTAAGAATAATACTGAGTTTATTGAAAATCTTAGTATGGATATGTTTAATGATAGAATTTTTGTATTAACTCCAAAAGGTGATGTTAAGGATTTGCCAGAGTCATCTACTCCAATTGATTTCGCATATGCTATTCATACTGACGTTGGTAATCATTGTGTCATGGCTAAAGTTAATGATTCTGTTGTGCCATTAGATCATGAATTAAGAAGTGGAGATGTTGTTGAAGTTATTACTAAAAAAGACTCAGAACCTAATCACTATTGGTTAAGTTTTGTCGTTACATCTGAAGCTAAATCTAAAATAAAATCTTATTTGCGTAATGCTGATCCAGATAAAACTTTTAAAGAGGGTAGAGACGTAATAAATAAATACTTAGAATCTATTGGTAAACCTGTATTAGATCCTGATTTGTTAGTATTAAAGCGTTTCAAGGGTGCTAATTTGAATCAAAAGCAACGTTATACATTGGTTGAAGAAGTTGCGATAGGTAAGTTTTCTGTTAAGGACTTGATAAAAGACATCTATCCTATGGATTTATTGGTAAAACCTAAAACAAAAAAGTCTGTGAAGAATTCTAAAAATATTGATTTTTCTAAAGAAATTTTGGTTGATGGTCAACCTGTAAATTTTCCAGTAAAGAAAACTAATTGTTGTATTTTTAAATTACCAGAACCTATTGGTGGTTTTGTGACACGTGGATCTGGAGTGAGTGTTCATAATTTAAAATGTAAAGTTTTTCAAAATACTGACGATGAACGTAAAATTAAATTACAGTGGAAAGATACCCAAAAATCAGACATGTATGTTGTAGACTTATCAATTGAAATACAGGATCGTGTCGGATTACTAAAGGATGTGGTTGAGGTAATTTCAAGTTTTGGTGTAAATATATTAGATGTCTCTCTTAGGGAATCTAGTGACTCCACAAAAACATTAAAACTATTCAGTTTAGCTGTTAAGGACTATGATCAATTAGTGAGTTTGATTATGAAGTTGAATGTTATTGAAAATGTCATTAAGGTTTCTAAAATTAACTAGTGTATTGTACTTTGTCTGGAGTAAGTGTGTGAATACAAATTCTATTTCATACTTATTTTCACTATGTATTTTAAGTCTTTGGCACAATTCAATTTTATTTTGAATGTAGAATTGAATAATTTTATATGTATTGGTACTTATTTTTATTGGGCCTTCTTTATTGTTTATTATACCTTTATTGTTTATGTATAAATGGTTAGCCTGATGTAAACGTTTATCTTGTTCAAAAATGTTTAAGTTATGCATGATTTTACATAGTAATATTGGTAAACTAGTATTTAAACTTAATTTTTTTGTAATTATCTTATATATAGTTTCATAAATATTGTTCTCAACTTTATATTGACTGATTTTTTCTAATAGCATTAAAAGTTTTTGTTGGTTTTGATACTCTTGCATGTTCTTGATTGTGGGCGCGTGAATAGTTTGATTTATGTTACTTAAATATAAATGTTTTTCTGAATGAAATAATTCAGCATTTATTATGTTTAATTTATTTATTTTACCTGTGAATTTACTTTTGAAGTTTTTATGTTTGTTTACACTAAAGCTTATAAGGCCTGAGCGTCTACCAAGTGCTTTGACAATACTTTTATGATCTTTATAATCTGTAATTCTAATAATTATAAATTCATCTCTTGAAAACTTATTCATCTATATGAATAGGTAAAGTTTTTAAATGTTTGTGAGTAGTGAACTTACTACATAAATAACCAATTATTGTCGTTGCAACAATTTGGGTAAGTATATTTATATTGTTAGGTGTGTAATGTAAATTGAAAAGAGTTATATATTCTAAACTCATAAAAAATCCTATCCCAAGGCTTGTTGAGAGTATACCAATTATAACACCTTCTAGAATATATGGTGATTTAATTGCTTTGAGATTAGCTCCCATGAATTTCATTATGACTAATTCTTTACGTCTGTTTTGTAGGCTAGTTTTAATTGATGTAAAAATGATTATGCTTGATGAAATTAAGAAACTAATTATTAATAATTTTGTAATAGAATCTATTACTTTGTTAATTAGTAGTATTTTTTTAACTACTTGACTAATTGTTTCCTGGTTTTTGTTTTTTACATTGTCTCGAACAAAATATTCTTTGTATTGAGAGTTTTTAATTTGTTCTAAAATTTGCTGTCCAGTTGTTAAATCTTTACTTTTGTATTTGATACTGTATGGAAGTGGGTTTTGAATTTCCATAGATTTTAGAATTTCTACAGTTTTTGGGTAATATTCATTTACTTGTTGTAGTGCAATATTTGGGGTTACTAATGATGATGAGGTTATATTAGCTTGTGATTGAATAATGTCTTGAATTTGATTTATGGTTTGTGTTGGGGTTTTTTGATCTAAAAATATTTGAAATTCAATTTTTGAATCTATTTGAGTTAGGTAATCTTGAGCTTTTAAACTTATTGCTTGTAGAATATTAAAAATCATTATAACTAGTGCAATTGTGATTATTGTCCCAATTGCCATGAATTTGTGTCTGTAAATATTTTTTAAAGTAGTTTTTAAAGTTTTCATATATGTTTTTTTAGGATGTTGCTTTTAAATACATGTGGTTTAAAACTTTTACATCTGATGATTTTTGCATTAGTTATTTCTTTGAGTTGTTCTGTGTTTGCAATCTGATCGTATCCTAGGCATATGATATCTGGATTGTATTTGTTTATAACATCTAGCTTATTTGTGAGTGAGCCTAGTATAACCTCATCTGCAATGTTTAATTTTTGTATTTGTTTGAACCTTTGTGTTTCTGAATTCAAGACCTTTTTTTGTAAATTTTTGTCTCTAGATATTACTGTGATTAAGTAATCACCATATGATTTAGCTTCTGTTAAATAAGCAATGTGGCCTGGGTGTGCTAGGTCGAACGTTCCAAATGTTAATACTATTTTCATACGATTATTTCTAGTGTTAGTAGAACAATAGTCATTACTATTGCAAGAATTACTATTCTTTGCCATTCAAAAATAGGTTTGGATAAATCTTTATTTGTTTTAATTAGAATAGTAGTGAGTGTGTAACAGGCAAAACATGTAAAAAAGGGAATGTCTAAAAGGTCTACCATTAATGGTAGATAATTTTGTGTTGTTTTGGTACTTAGTACTCCAAATGTGATATGGAAAATTCCTAGGCAAAACATTGAGACAAAAAATATCTCGTTGAGAAAAAATAGATCTTTATTAGCTTTATGTATTTTCATATTTTTATTTTACAAAGCCAATCAAGAATAGTAAAGTTTTAGTGGTAATAATTTTATAAAATGATAGATCTTAAAACAATTGAGCATTTAGCAATGTTAGCTCGTTTAGAACTTTCTGATGAACAAAAAAAATCTTTATTAGATACTTTACCAAGTATTATTGAATACATGGATATTTTAAATGAAGTTGATACATCACAAGTGGAACCCACTTATCAATCAACTGGTTTAACAAATGTTACTCGAAATGATGAAGTTGATCTGGATTATAATTTGGGTCAAAGTTTGTTAAATCATACAAATCATGATCTTCAAAACGATCAAATAAAAGTAAAATCTGTTTTTAATTAGTATATATGTTAGAGAATTTCACAATTGAATCCTTGATACAAGGATATAAAGATAATAAATTTTCAGTTTCCGAAGTGGTTTCTGACTATTACGATAGGATCGCCAAGGTAAATTCAGATTACAATGTTTATGTATCATTGTGTCGTGATTTGGCTGAGCAAAGAGTATCGAAAATTTCTGAATATAATATTGATAAAGATTTATTATATGGTGTTCCTTTAGGTTTGAAGGATTTATTTAGTTATAAAGACTCTAGCTTAACTGCTGGCTCCAAAATTTTAAAAGGTTTTAAACCTTCTTATAATGCTGTAAGCACTCAAAGAATTTTGGATCAGGGTGGTATAGTTTTGGGAATGGTAAACACTGATGAATTTGCTTGTGGTGCCTCTAATGAAACATCTGCATATGGACCAGTGCATAACCCATATGACAGAGAGTATGTTTCAGGTGGTTCATCTGGAGGTTCTGCAGCTTTGATACCTTTAAACTTAGGTGTTTTTGCTACCGGTTCAGATACTGGTGGCTCTATACGACAACCAGCAAGTTTTTGTAATGCAGTTGGACTTAAACCAACTTATGGTCGTATTCCTCGTGCTGGAGTTATTCCAATGTCTTCGAGTTTAGATACTGTTGGGCATATGACTAAAACTGTAATGGATAGTGCAATAGTTTTACAAGCGATGGCTGGTGCTGATAAAAAAGATTCAACCTCGCCTAATGTTCCAGTTGATGACTATACATCATATGTACATAAAGGTGTGAAAGGTATGAAAATTGGTATTCCTAAAGAATATTTTACAGATGTTAATGATCCAGAGGTTGTAAGCCAAGTAATGAAATCTATTGATGTATTAAAAGCACAAGGTGCTGAAATTGTTGAGATTTCTCTGCCTTATACCAAATATGGTGTTGCTGTATATTATATTGTATCTCCTTGTGAATTATCTACAAATATGGAGCGATACGATGGTGTAAGATATGGTAATTTTCAAAAAGATGATATTAACAATTTATTTGAGTACTATACAAAATCTAGAGGTCAAGGCTTGGGTGTCGAGATTTTACGTAGAATTATGGTTGGTACTTTTTGTTTAAGTTCTGAAAGTTATGAAGCTTATTATTTGAAAGCTCAAAAGGTAAGAACCTTATTAATTGAAGATTTTAAGAATGCATTCTCGAAAGTTGATTTGATTGCGGGTCCAGTTTCTCCAACTGCAGCATTTAAGCTGAATTCAAAAGCTAACAATCCTTTAGAAATGTATCAATGTGATGCTCTTACTATCCCATCTAACTGTGCAGGTATTCCTGGTATATCTGTTCCTGCAGGCTTTACTAATACTGGTTTACCAGTTGGTTTACAGTTACTTGCACCTCATTTTATGGAGGGTAAGTTGTTTAGTGCAGCTCAAGTTGTTGAAAATGAATTTAAGTGTTTTTCACAAGTGCCATCTCTATAGCTAGAGTGAGTTCATTTTTCCCTTTTAGTAGGCCAGTTTTACTTTGCTGGTCTATTTTTAATATTTCACCAAGTAAATTGTCTAATTTGTGAATGTCAATTTTTTTTGCAGTGTTTGAGTGCTTTTTAACAATAAAAGGTTTTAATCCGCTTGTCTTTTTGTTTTTAATTTGTAGTAATGTTTTGAGGTGCCAAATAAGCATATATAATAATTTATATGGATCTGGGTTGTAATCAAAATTCTCTTTTAATTGTTTCAGCATTTGAGCTTTGTTTGTATAAATTGTATCTAGAAAGTTGAAGATACTTGGTTCTTGCTGAATGTCTGCGAGTTTATAAAACGCTTCATCATTGAGTTCTTGAGTTTGTGTATAGCATGCTAGTTGCATAACTGAGTTGACTAATTTATGTGGGTTTTTGCTGTGAGTTTTTTCTAGTATATTTAGATACTTTTGATTTATTTTCGCCTCAGTTTTTTCCAGGGTGTTTTGTATTAAGTTTCTATTTGCAGCCTCTGTCAGTTCAAAATGTGTAGAGTTGGCATTTTTTAGTAATGTTGCGAGCAGTTTATCTGTTTTATTTATTTTTCTAAATTCAATAAATAATATAATAGTCGAGTCTGGAATCTTTTTTAGTTTTTTTAAAAAATCTTTTTCATATTTATGAAGAATGTTTTTTGCAATTATTAGTTTTTTTTCACATAAGAAGGGGACTGTTTGAGCTTCTAGTAATAAATTTTGAAAATAAAAATTTTTTGAATCCTCTATTATTTGTAAATCAAAACTATCTGCATATTTGTTCTTAAATTTATCGATCCATTTTTGGCTGTGATTTTTGAGAGCTGGTGTGTTTTCTCCGTGGAATAGGAATATATTTTCTTGCATGTCAATTCTTAAAACTTTTTTCTTCTTATTGCTATGTTAATATAATAAATGATTTAAGGAAAATAAAATGTTTCAATATCCTTGCTTGATAGTTAATTTCAAAAATTATGCTTCAACAATTGGTGAAGCCGGTTTAAAATTAGCTAAATTAATTGAAAAAAAATCTAAACAACATGGTGTACATGTTGTATTAGCCGTGAACCCTTTGGGTTTAGAGCGCATTGCTAAATCTATTAGTTTACCTGTTCTTTCTCAGCATGTTGACTATGATTCCATTGGTGCTCATACTGGATCAATTCTACCCGAGTCAATTAGTTTTGCTCATGGAGTTGGTTCTTTAGTTAATCATTCTGAAATGCAAGTTTCAAAAGATGATCTTCATTTATATATTAATGCATGTAAACGATCTTTTATTGATTCTTTGATTTGTGTTGAAACTTTAGAACATGCATTGGAGGTTCAAGCATGTAATCCTTCAGCTATTTGTTATGAACCAAGTGAATTAATTGGAGGAGATGTTTCTGTTGCTCATGGTAAAGAAGATTTAGTGAGACAGATAGGAGAACAGATTTCTCTACCATTGTTTATTGGAGCAGGTGTTAAAAGTCGTGAGGATGTATTAAAGTCTCTCAGTTTAGGTGCCGAAGGTGTTTTAGTCGCTTCTGCCGTATGTTGTGCTGTAGATCCAGGAGAAGCTTTAGATGAATTACTATTAGGTTTTAAAGAATTTAACAACTAGAACTATGTTTATAAATGTACATAAGAACTATAACATTTCAGATGTTGATGTGGATTATTTGAAAAATCGTATTAAGGATTTAGAATCTACTTGTGCGAAGTTAACCGATGAGTCGGTATCTGTAAAATTACATATTTTAAAGCATGATGGTTTAAACCATAAAGATAATATTGAAATAAAAGTTTCGATACATATCCCCAAAGTATCCTTTCAAGCATCAACTTATTGTTATAAAGTTAATGAAGGGATTGAAGGTGTTGTTTCTAAGTTAAAAAAACAAATTTCTAAATATAAAACTCGTCATGCTGGACGAGAAAGACAAATTGTTGATTTGGAATTTAGGGACACTTTTAATTTTGAAGATATTAAAAGTTCAGATGTGCAAGACGATAAATCAATAGATTCTAAAAAACTTATTACGAGACACTTGTTGTTTTCTGATTTAACACCATTAACAGAAGCTCAAGCATTGGAGCAAATTTTAGAATTAGATCATGAGTTTATGGTTTTTGTTAATCATGATACTGATAGATACAATGTTATTTACAAGCGGCACCATCATACGGGGTATGCTATATTAGAATTAGAATCTGCAAATGGAGTACTCGATTTATAAAGCTAATGTTGTAAAAGGTCAGGGGTTAGCTTCTAAGGAATTGTTGCCCACTTTAAATTTAGATACTCGCTGTTTACCAGAAGATTTTAAATATGGAGTATATTCATGTTATGTGTTTTTGTACGGCAATAGATTTCCTGCAATGATGCACTATGGTCCTCGATCAACTGACTCTAATATTAGTTTAGAACTACATGTTATTGACCTAGTTTTAGACGTAGATTTTTTAGACATTACTTTTCAACCTTGTACTTTTATACGTGATGTAATGAAGTTTGATAGTTTACAGGACCTAAAAAAACAGTTAGGATTTGATCTTATTAATATTGTAAATAATGTTTAAAACTGTATTAAAGAAATTTGTTAGTGACGAATCTAAATTATTGCTATTTTATCATAATCTTAAATCGTATTTTTTCGCTACATTATATGGTTTTCCAACAAATAATATGTACGTTGTGGCTGTTACTGGTACAAATGGGAAGACATCTACTTGTAACCTATTATATCAAGCCTATAAACATTTAGGTGTTAAGGTTTCGATGTTATCTACTGTAAATTATTCTATTTGTGGTGATGAGTATGAGAATAAAAATAAGATGTCTACTTTGCCTGCAAATAAACTTTTTGCTTTATTAAGAAAGATGAAAAAAGCTGATACCGAAGTGTTAATTATTGAAGCAACATCGCATGCAGCTGTTCAAGGACGTCTTAATAGTATTAAGTTTGATCAACTTGTTTTTACTAATTTAGGTCAGGATCACCTGGAATACCATGGTGGTTTTGAAGCTTATAAACAGGCAAAAATTTCACTCACAAAAAAACTAAAAAAAGATTCAGTTTTTATTTATAACTCATTTGATGATCATTCTGTTGACTTTGTCTCACAAATAAAATCACGGTCATTGAGTTTCGGTTATGAGAATTCTGATAATATTGCACTTAATTCTTATGATTTATCACTTGAAGGATCGACTTTTAATATTAGTTTTAATAATAAAAAATATCAGTTGAGCACTCAAATATTGGGTCTTTATAATATCTTAAATATTATGGCTGTATTAATAAGTTTAGATGTATATAATAATCAATTTCAGAAAAATTTAGATGTTGTATCAAATTTCAAACCGGTTCCTGGTCGTTTGGACGTTTTAAAATCAAAAAATAATACATTTATCTTTGATTATGCTCATGATACATCTGGTTTGTATAATTTACTTTCATTTGTTTCAGAACAAAAGTCTGGACGTTTAATTTTACTATTTGGTTGTGTAGGTGGTGGTCGTGACAAATCAAAACGTCCTTTAATGGGTGAAGTAGCATCCAAATTTGCTGATTATATGTTTATTACTAATGATGATCCATACTGGGAAGATCCAGAAGAAATTATTTCACATATTCTGGCTGGTATGCATTCAGAATCTTTAAAGAAAGTTGAAAAAATTGTAGATCGCGAAAAAGCTATACTAGCTGCCTTTGATTTTTTGAAGCCTAATGATGTTTTGGTTTTAGCAGGAAAAGGTGGAGAAAAGGTAACTATAATTGGAGATAAAAAAATTGATTTTGATGAAAAAGAAATTGTGTCTAATTTAATTTCAAACCATGGATCCTAGTATGTTTGTCTCTTTATATAAACCAAAAGGTATATCTTCTTTTAAAGTTTTATCTGCTTTGAAGAAAGCACTTAATACTAAAAAAGTTGGACACATGGGAACTTTGGATCCTTTGGCTGAAGGTGTTTTACCAGTTGCTGTTGGTAAATATACAAAGTTAATTCCTTATGTGGATTTGTTGCCCAAACAATATATAGTAGAGATCTTTTTTGGGTTGGACTCAGAGACCCTAGATAGTGAAGGTGTAAACTTAGAAGCATTACCTGAGATAAATTTGGGTTACTCTTTAGAGGAAATACAATTTGTAGTTGAGTCTTTTCTTGGTTCATTTCAACAAGTTCCACCAAAGTTTTCTGCCATTAAGATTGATGGTAAGAGAGCTTATAAATTAGCTCGAGAAAATAATTTAGAAGAATCACAAATCAAACCTAGATCTGTTGAATTATTCTCTGTTTCTAATTTCAAATTAAAAAAGCAAATTTTATCTTTTACTTTAGAGTGTGGTTCCGGTTTTTATGTCCGTAGTTTGGTACGTGATATTGGTTCTAAGTTAGACTTACCATGTTTTATGTTCTCTTTAAAACGTACTAAGGTAGGTGCGTTTAGTTTAGAAAATGCATCTGAACCTGCGACGATATCAAGTTTAAATCTTGATTCAGTGATATTAAATGTTATGAAATTAAAAGTTAATGACAAACAATCTGATTTATTAAAAGATGGTATGCCATTAGAAATTGAACTTGCGGATGGTTTTTATTGGGTTTTTGATTTTGATAATGAGCTTGCTTTTTGTAGTTCAAGTAATAATATACTTACAGTTATTAGAAGATTATGTTAAAGACAATTGCTACATTTATTTTTTCCGGATTATTTTTGAGTCTTGGTTATTTTGTTTTTAATTTTTTCAAAGTTGTAGATAAACCTAGATTGTATGGGTTTAACCGCAAAGCTGTGCCCTATGGTTTTGGTTTCGTTTTAATATTGTTGTTTATTTTGTTGTCATTACTTTACAACCCAATATCTCAGCAATTACTTGTTTTACTTGTAAGTGTTTTGGTTTTATCTATTACATCTTTTATTGATGATCGTAAATCTTTGCACCCCATAGTTAGGTTGTGTATTCAAACATTATGTGCATTTTTGGTTGTAAAGAATGGTATTTCTGTTTTAGAAGTTTCCAACCCATTTGCAAATGAGAACTTATTGCTTGGTGATTTTAGTATTTTGTTAAGTGTTTTCTGGATTTTGTTATTAACAAATTTAATGAATTTCTTAGATGGGGTAAGTGGGTTAACTTCTGGTGTAAGTAGTGTTGGGTTTTTTATTTTATTTATATTAAGTTTAAATGCTAATATTCATTTAATTGATCAAAGTTTATTGTCATCTTTAAGCTTAATTGCCGGAGTATTATCTTTGACAGGATTTTTACTTGAATTGCCTTTGCCAAATCCTAAAGTGCTACTTGGTGATTCTGGCTCCATGTCTTTAGGGTTTTTACTGGCTAGTTTATCTATGTTAAATGGTGGTAAATTGGCTACATTAGGTTTAGTACTACTAATTCCTTTGTTTGATGGAGTATTTGTTATTTTATATAGGTTGATGAAGGGAAATTCTCCATTAGTTGGCGATAATAATCATTTACATCATAAGTTACTTGAGAGAGGATTTAGTCGTTTACAAATTATTTTTCTTTATTTATTTGCAACAATAATTTTTGGTTTATTAGCTATTTTTGCTTGGAATACTTATTTAAAATTTATCACCTTTATTTTTATCTCGACTGTATTTGCAGTATTTTTTTATTTAACTTGGAGTGTCAATGGATATCAAAGAAGAAATTAAATCACGAATCTCAATTGTAGAATTAGTTTCGCAATATATAGATTTAAAAAAGGCTGGTCGTAACTATCGAGGTTTAAGTCCTTTTACATCTGAAAAATCTCCTAGTTTTTTTGTATCACCAGAAAAAGAAATTGCTTATTGTTTTTCAACCAATCAAGGCGGTGATATATTTGCATTTTATCAGTTAGTAGAAAGTTGTAGTTTTTTAGAAGCTTTAAAAGCGCTTGGTGAAAAAGTTGGTATTGATGTGAGTTCTTTAAATCTCTCAGAAAATAAAATAAAAGCAGAACTATCAGATAAATTAATTGATATACATAATATCGCCTTACGATATTATCAAGTTCAATTAAAAAAGGTTGAAAATAAAAAGTTTGTTGATTATTTATCTCAAAGAGGTTTTGAATTATCCCAAGCTTTAAATTTAGGTTTTGGTTCTACTGGTAATTCATATGATGGTCTGGTTAAGGAATTAGTCAAAGCTAAATTTACTCAAGAAGAGATTATTGAGTCAGGTCTTGGATTTTTGAATAAAGTAAATAAATTACAGGATCGGTTTCGAGATAGATTGATGTTTGCTATTAAAAACCCGCAAGGTAAGTTGGTTGCTTTTGCAGGACGTGTACTTGAGAAGGATGCCAAGTTGGCTAAATATATTAATTCTCCAGAGACATCAATATATAAAAAAAACCAGGTTTTGTATGGTTTTAGTGCGGCTAAGCCTGAGATTCGTAAACGTGATTTTGTTATTTTAGTTGAAGGTTATTTTGATCAAATTGCATGTTTTTTAAATGGATATCAAAATACTGTTGCTGTTAGTGGTACTGCTTTGACTGACAATCAATTAGCTTTAATTAAAAGATTCACAAAAAATTTATATTTTTGTTTAGACATGGATGATGCCGGTATTCGTGCTTTGAATAGAGGAGTGAGTTTAGCTATTCCTTTAGGGTTCAATATTAAAGTTATTACACTTGATGGAGTAAAGGATCCAGATGAGGCTTTTCAAAAAGATTCAAACTTGTTTACTAATTCAATTGCAGATGCATCTGATTATTTTGATTTTTTAATTAATCATGAATTTTTAGCTGTAGATGAGTCTTTTAGAAGAGATTCAGTTTTTGTTAAAAAATTTGTAACCAGATATTTAGAGACTGTTAGACTTCTACCAGAGGAGTTTATTAAAGATTTTTATCTGAGAAGACTCTCGAAAGTAACTGGTTTAAGTTTTTTAAATTTACAAAAATCACTAGCTAGTTTTAAAGAAATAAAGCAAGTTGGTTTGAGCAATGTGAAGTCTAAAGTATCTTATAAATATACCGTTGAAGATTTATTTTGGACTTATGTGTTTATGTCACCTGATGTTATTAAAAATTTAGACCAATATCAAAAAATTATGGAGTTGTGTTTAACTCAAAATCAGCTTTACAAAGATATTATACTTAATTATAATGCAAACGATTTTGATAATTATTTAGTCCCAGAAATTTATAAAGTTAAAGCCCTTGAACTTGAATCTGGTGGTTTGGATGTAGATAGGTTTGACTTTAATTCTGAGGTCTCAAAACTACTTCTTCGTATGAAACTAAATTATAGAAAATCTCGTTTAGGTGAGATCAAAATGAAATTAAATAACTGTTCTGCTAAAGAGCAATTACAGTTGCTTTCTCAATATAAAAATTTAATGTCTTTATAAGCACATGGCTAAAGTAAGAAAATTTATTACACACCACACAGATGCGAAAATCAAGCAGTACCCCAAGGCTGTCCAAGATTTAATTAAGAAAGGTAAAGAGCAAAAATTTGTAACTTTAAAAGAAGTTTACAGAGCATTTCCTAAAGCAGAAGACGATTTAATTATTTTAGATGAAATATGTGAGTTGTTTTTTGATTTTGGCGTTGAGGTTGTTGAGGATTCAAAAGTTAAAACTTATGACTTAAATAAAGAAGTTGATCAAGACGCTCTTAAGCAAGAACAAAAAGCTCAAAAATTGGCAGAGAAAACAGTTAAGGATATATCTAAGAATAATAAAAAGAATTCAGGTGAAGAACCTACAGATGAAGAAATGGATGAACTTGAGTCTAAACGAAATGATGCTCAAAGTTCTCAAAGACTGATTGAAGTTCAAATGTCTGAAATTTCTAATGATAGTATTAGAATGTATTTATGCGAAATCGGTCGTGTACCATTATTGTCAGCAAAGGAAGAAATTGATTTAGCTAAAGCAATACGTAAAGGAGATCAAAATGCAAAATCAATATTAGCTGAATCAAATTTACGTCTAGTAGTGTCTATTGCAAAAAAATATATAGGACGTGGTCTAAGTTTCTTGGATTTAATTCAAGAGGGTAACATGGGACTGTTTCGTGCTGTAGAAAAGTTTGATCCAGATCGTGGATATAAATTCTCTACATATGCTACTTGGTGGATTCGACAAGCTATTACACGTGCAATTGCAGATCAGGCTCGGACAATCCGTATTCCGGTTCATATGGTTGAAACAATTAATAAACTTACTCATACTCAACGTCGTTTAGTTCAAGAGCTTGGTCGCGAACCATTGGTAGAAGAACTTGCTGCGGAATTGAATATGGAAGTTAAAAAAGTACGTCAGATCATGAAAAATACGCAAGAGACTGTTTCTCTAGATACTCCAGTTGGTAGTGAAGAAGATTCAAAATTAGGTGACTTTATTCCTGATGATGAAGGTGCTTCTCCAGATGAATCTACTAATAGAAATCTTGTAAAAGAAAATATTCATGCAATGCTTAAATATCTTTCACCTCGTGAAAGACGTATTATTGAAATGCGTTTTGGACTCATTGATGGAATTGCACATACTCTTGAAGAAGTTGGTAGAGAATTTAATGTTACTCGTGAACGTATTAGACAAATTGAAGCAAAAGTGTTACATAAGCTTCGTGAACATCCTACATCTATTAAAATTAAACCTTTCTAAATATGAAGAATAAAGTATTTATGATCACCCAAGAGGGGTTAGATCAATTAAAAGAACAGTTAACTCATTTAAAAGAAGTTAGACGTAAAGAAATCGCACAAAAGATTCGTGAAGCCAAGGAATTTGGTGATTTATCTGAAAATGCTGAATATCATGAAGCTAAAGATGATCAAGCTTTTGTTGAGGGTCAAATTTTGGATTTTGAAAACAAAATCAAAAATGCCAAAATTATTGATAAAGTAACTTCACATGACTCTATACAAATAGGTTCTAGTGTTACTATTCAAGTTGTTGAAACTAAAGAAAAAATGGACCTTGATTTAGTTGGTTCAATGGAAGCCGATGTTTTTAATAATAAAATTTCAAATGAATCTCCACTTGGAATGGCGATTTTAGATAAAAAGAAAGGTGAAGTAGTTATAGTTAAAGCACCTAAAGGAGATATTGAATATAAAATAGTAAGTATTAACTAATTCGGTTTTTCTTCTCGTATTTTATTATTTGGTGAAAAAATATATATGCCAGGATTGCACTTAGTATTCCTGGCATTCTTAGAATCCAGATATAAATCGTGTCATCACCTCGGAAAAAACTTTCAACTGTTCTTAGTGTGAAAAATAAAAAGCTGGCTTGTAAAAAAATGTACCCGTCATAACGTGTGCGGTATTTTTTGTATAAGTTATAACAATAAATTGCTATAGCTAATGTGTAAAACGTAGCAAATAATTGAGTCGGATATACAGCAGTTGTATATTTGACTACAGGAGAATTGAATGTAATGCCAAATATGCTTTCAGTAAGGCGACCGTAATTGTTGCCATATAAAAACGCACCAATGTTATGTAGGCTTAGTAATGTTAAACTTGCGATGGATACCACATCTGCCCATCTAGCAAATAATTCTTGACATAAAAAAGTTTGTCTTTTGAGACCAATAAACATTCCAAGAATCATTCCAATTACAGATATGTCTTTGTCTTGCCAGATTGCTAATGCTTTGTAAATAGTCGACCAAGATATTTCGTAAAAATAGACTTGATAATTAGATATAACAGTAAACATTCTACCAAAAAAAACCCCAATAATAAGTATATAAATCATATTATCAAGAAAGAATTGTAATCTGAGTCTACTTTTTTTACCGAGGATGTTTACTAAGTATACAAAAGCTATAAACCCAAGAAGAGTAAAAAATAATTGTGAATTAACTTTAAAATTACTGAGATTAATTAGATATGGATTCATAACTTGCTTATTAGAATAACGTATAAACTTAAGAATATTAAAATTAAGTATATAGAATTTGTACTATGTTTTTTGTTGATAAGTAAATCAAATTTTAAACCAGCTTGTATAAATAGACCAGCTAGAATTGCATATATTATAAACGATGTTTGATAGATATTGAAATTAAAACCTAGCTTTATACCAATTAAATATGATAAAAAATAGAATGCTAAGTAAGCTTGTGTAATAATAAAAATAACATCTGCTATTTTTTTCTCTAATTGAGTGTCTATTTGAAAGCCTTTAGAAATATTTTTTTTAATTTGAGGTTTTGGTCTTATTAATTTTTTGAATGTTTTAATGATTTCTAGCCAAATTAATTTACGTGTTAAATTAGATTTTGTTGTGAGTATTATATTTACAGATTTTAAAATTCTTTCGATTGGATTAGCTTTTAAAAATAATAAACTAGTTGCTTGAATATGTAAGTTGTTTATTTCTGGTGAGTTTTCAAAATCAAAATCCGGTTTAAATAATTCATCATTTAAAATTTCATATATTAAATCTTTAGCCTGATTTTGAATTTGTTTTTTGTTTTCTGAATATCGTGTTTTTTCAAATATTTGTAAAGTTTCTTGTAATTCAGTTTTTTTTATATCTCTTAGATAACTATCAAATCTATTTAGAATGTAGTTGATCATAGAAATTAAATTTTCTACGTAATCTATTTCTTTGTGTACAATAAAATTACTTGGCTTTTCTTCGCCATTACTTGGTTTTTCTGGTTTTGGTCGGCTTTGTATTTCTTGTGTTTTTTCTGCAACAGAATCTGATGTTTGCGAAAGTTCTTCAGGACTTAATGAATTATCACCAAAAAGCTCTACTTTTAGTTCAAATTCATCCATAAGACGTATTAAACCTTGTTCAACGTTTTCTGCTTCAATTGTACCTTTTACAGTTTTGCCTTCTTTGTTTATTCCTTTAAATTGATACTTAGCAAATTTAGAACTTGTTTTGGTCTCAGTATTTGTTTCTTTGAGATAATCGATACTAAAACCCATTGATTCTAGTTGTGATTTTGCTTTATCGAAATTTTCTGCGTTAACAAATCCAGAGGAGGTTTTACCATCAACGTTGGTAGCTGAATATTGAAATTGCATTAACTATTAATTAGCTTTAAAAATAGCGGATGTGGCTTGTTTGGTCTGGATTTAAACTCTGGATGGAACTGGCAACCAACGTAAAATTTATGATTACTAAGTTCAACAATTTCCACAAGAGAGGAGTCAGGATTGATTCCTGAAACTATCATACCACTATTTTCTAAATCTTGCTTATAATAATTATTAAATTCGTATCTATGTCTATGTCTTTCTAAAACTTGTTCTGCTTTGTATGCATCAAAAGTTTTTGTATTTTGGGTAATATCACATTTATAATTTCCAAGTCTGAGTGTGCCACCTTTAGCTCTTTCTATATTTTGTCCTGGTAAAAAGTGAATTACAAATGGTTTTTGTTTGTTTGAATAATTTTCTTCAAACTCTTCTGAAGTTAAATCACTTTCTTGTAAAGTTTCTCGTAGGTGCTGAATGCACATTAATTGCATACCTAAACAAATTCCAAGTGTTGGAATGTTGTTTTTCTTTGTAAATTCTAATGCCATTAATTTACCTTTTGTTCCTCGCATGCCAAAACCTCCTGGAACAACAATTGCGTTTAAGTCTTTTAGTTTTTCTAAATTATATGTACCATTTTCTATTTCTTCAGCTTCTATCCATTCAATAATTGGTTTTTTCTTTGCATGATATGCAGCAATTTTAATAGATTCAATTACACTTAAATATGCATCTTTTAGTGCTGTATATTTCCCAACAATACCTACACGTGTTTCTGAGGTGGGTTTGTTTATCAATTCTTCTAAATGTAACCATTGATCTATATTTGGTTGATAATTCTCTAACTTTAATTTGTCACATATTTTTTGGCCAAGTTTAAATCTATGACAATGTAATGGCACTTTGTAAATATTATCAAGTGTCGGCATTGGAATAACATGTGATTTTTTTAAATCACCAAATAAGGAAATTTTATCGAGGTGTTCTTCTTCTATGTCTAAGTCTGCACGTGCTATTAGAAAGTCTGGTTGTATACCTAGTGATCGTAATACTCTAATAGATGCCTGCGTAGGCTTTGTTTTTAGCTCCTTGGAAGCATTTAAGTAAGGAAGTAGAGTTACATGTACAAACACTACATTTTCAGCTCCCAGTTCGTGTCTGATTTGTCTCATTGTTTCTATAAAATGCGGACCTTCTATATCTCCAACTGTTCCACCAACTTCAGCTAAAACTACATCTGCTTTTGATTGGTTTTGAGCGTTGTATAACCTTTCTTTTATAAGATTAGTTACATGTGGAATGATTTGGATTGTTCCTCCTAAATATGCTCCTTGACGTTCTTTGTCGATTACTTCTTTGTAGATTTTACCCGAAGTAATTGATGAAAGTTTTGTAAGTGGTTCATCTATAAATCTTTCGTAGTGTCCTAAATCTAAATCAGTTTCGCCCCCGTCTTCTGTGACGAAAACTTCACCATGTTGGTATGGAGACATTGTACCTGGATCTACATTTAGATAGGGATCGAGCTTGATTGTAAAAACTTTAAGACCACCGGCTTTTAGTAGTGCTCCAATCGATGAAGTAGTAATTCCTTTCCCGAGTGATGAGCAAACTCCGCCAGTAATAAAGATGAATTTTTTTTGCATATTTTAAAATAAATTTATTCCAGTGTTTTTTTTGACCAACTCTAATGTTTGCCTTGCTTTGGTCTGTGCTTTTTGTTTTCCATTTTGCAAAATTGATTGCACTAAGTCAATATTGTTTTCGAATTTTGTGCGTTTTTCTCGAGCTTCTGCAAAATATTCTAAATACACTCGTAATAGTTCTTTTTTTGCGTCTCCATATCCAAAGCCACCTGCTAAATACTTATCTTTAAGATTTTGAATATCTGTTTCTGATGCTACTAGTTTGTAAATATTAAATACATTACAAGTTTCTGGGTTTTTTGTATCTTCTACTGGTGTTGAATCAGTACTTATTTTCATTATTGTTTTTTTTATTTCAGATTCAGGAGCGAAAATAGGAATGTAATTGTTGTAGCTTTTACTCATTTTTCTTCCATCTATTCCGGGTACATCTACAGGGAAGGTGATTAATTCTTCTGGCATTTTGAATGTTTCTCCAAAGTTATTATTGAATTTAGATGCTAAATCGCGAGTTATTTCTATATGTTGTTTTTGGTCTGATCCTACAGGCACAATATCTGCTTGATATAGTAAAATGTCTGCAGCCATGAGTACTGGATAGCTAAAGAGACTTAAATTTGGATCTCTTAAACCTTTATTTTTAAAATCTTTCCAGGCGTGGGCTCGCTCAAGTAAGCCCATAGGTGCTAAACTCCCTAGTATCCACATGAGTTCTGAGTGTTCTGGTATTTGTGATTGAATGAAGAAAGTTGATTTTTCTGGATCAAGTCCAAGACTTAGAAGGTCGATAGCTAAATTTTCTGAATGTATTTTAAGTTCGGATCCTTTTTGAAAAGTAGTTAATGCATGAAGGTTCGCAAGAAAAATGTAGCTTTCGTAATCATTTTGATATTCGAATGCTGGTTTAAATGCTCCTAAATAATTTCCTAGATGAATCTGACCAGTAGGTTTGATTCCAGTAATCAATGTTTTCATTATATTGTTGTTAGCGGATCACGATTTATGTGCCAATCTTTATTTAGACTTAGTTTAGCTATTATCTGATTTGGAGACAAGCTGTTTATTAGGATGTGATGGTTGTAGTAGTTGTTCTTTTTATAAATTAAAGCTGGAGCTGACTTGTATTTTATTTTTTGTGAATCTAAAAATTTTTCAATACGATCAACTTCTTTATCTTGTTTAGAAATTTGTTTGTGTCTGTGTGTTAGTAATGTGATTTTAGCGAAAGGGGGATAGTTAAAGTTTTTTCTATGCTTGAGTTCACTATTATAAAAATGAATCAAGGTTTTATCTGTAAATTCATGCAGGATTGGTTCGTTCGGATTAAAGCTTTGAATAATAACTTTACCATCTGAGTGTTTACGATTTGTTCTACCTGTGATTTGGTTTAATAAGAAGAGTGTTTTTTCTGTTGATCTAAAATCTGGAAAGTTAATACTTGAATCAATATTAATTACACCAACTACTGAGACATCTTCGAAACTTAATCCTGTGGCAACAATTTGTGTACCGACTATAATGTCTATTTCTTTGTTTTCGAGTTTTTTATGTAGAGCGTGGTATGAGTTTTTTTTGCTCATAGAGTCTGAGTCGACACGTTCTATATTTGCTTTTGGAAAAAATTTGTCGAGCTCCTCGATTATTTGTTGAATACCGACACCTTTATCTATAAAACTTGTGGATTTACATTCTTTACAATTATTAGCTGGAATTAATTTGTAATCGCAGTAATGACATTGTAAATTGACTTTAGGAATTTTGTGATATGTCAGTGAAACATCGCAATTAGGACATTTCTCTACATGACCACAGTCACGACACTGCATGTAACTTGCAAAGCCTCTTTTGTTGCACAGGATAATTATTTGTTTGTTTTTATTTAATGCATTTTCTATTTCTTGGTGAAGTTTGTAACTTATTGGGTAATTACCAACACGAATCTCTTGTGCCATATCTACAATGCTAATTTGAGGGTCTGCTTGATCGAAGGCTTTTTTATCAATTCTATGATATTTAATAATATCATTTTGTGCTGCATTAAAACTTTCTAAACTTGGTGTGGCAGATCCAATAACCCCGAGAGCATTATATTGTTTTGCTAAATATTGAAATACAGATCTTGCATGGTATTTTGGGTTGTTTTCTTGTTTATATGCATGATCATGTTCTTCATCCATTACAATCAAACCTAAATCTACAAAAGGAAGAAACAAACTCGATCTTGCTCCGATGGCAATTTTTTTATTGTTATTTCTTATATCTAAAAATGCTTGAAGCTTTTCAGTTTTATTTAATGATGAGTTATAAATAACAACATTATCTTCACCAAAGTGTTGAGTGAATTTTTTTTGAATTTGAGGTGTTAAACTAATTTCTGGTAGAAGTATTAAAACTTGCTTACCTTGTTCTAAATATTTTTTAGCTAGATGCAAATATATTTCTGTTTTACCAGATCCTGTTACACCATGAATCATGTGCATTTTTTTTGTCTCTGCAAGTATATTTTGAAATGTTTCTTCTTGAATTTCTGTTAAAGTATTAAGTGGCACAAGACTTGTTGGTTCTATATCACTACAGAGGTTCTCAGATAGCATTTTAAGAGACTTTGGAGTTTCGACGCTAGGTGGAATATATAAGTTTATAGATTGAGCTAAGGAAGCAAAATAATACTGACTGATAAACTTTGATGTGTTGAGATGTTTTTCAGTTAAAAATTTTTGGTACAGTATTTGTATAATTTCTCTACATGTAAATCGAGGTTTTTTTGATTTTTCGATTACAATTCCTAAATAGGTTTTAGATTTTAGAGGTACTTGAACCAAATCGCCTATGTTAAGAGGTTTTGATGATTGGTAGGTAAATTCGTTTTTGACTGGACTTTTGAGTCCTGGTAAAGTAATAAGGTAATACATATGAATATTTTTTTATCAGTATACATATGAAAATTAAAAAAGACGAAATAATTCACGATGTAATTTCACGCCATCCCGAAGTAATGGAAGTTTTTTTTGATTATGGGATTTCTTGTGTAGGTTGTGTTAATTCATATACAGAAACTATCGAAGAGGGAGCTAAGTTACATGGAATCTCATTAGAAGAGCTTTTAGACGACTTAAATGAATTTATTGAGTGAGATTAGTTTTTTGATAATAAAAAAAACCTCGATTTCTCGAGGTTTTTATTTTTGTGTTTTATTTGCGGTTTAGCCAATTTAGTATCGGTGTTGCTACAAATATCGATGAGTATGTACCTACTGCAATACCTAGTGTTAAAGCTAGAGAGAAGTGGTAAATACTATCTGCTCCTAGTAATACTAGAGAGAGTAGTGTGATAAGTGTTGAGATAGAAGTGTTGAGAGATCGAGATAAAGTTTGAGTTAACGAAACATCACATACTTTTGCTAATTTTTTCTCAGACATAGCTTTTAAGTTTTCTCTGATTCTATCAAATACAACAATTGTATCGTGAACTGAGAATCCAATAATGGTAAGTAATGCTGTAACAAAGAGCGTGTCTACTTCAAATTGCATAAAGCTAAATACTCCAAGAATTAAAATAACATCGTGTAGCAATGCACCAAATGCTGCTAGTCCAAATTTCCACGGGTTGTACTTTTTAGGAATTTCTCTAAATGCTGTAGCAATATAAATAATAATTGCTGCTAAGGCTATAATTAAAGACAATAGAGCTTTTGTTTTTAAATTTGAAGAAATTGATGGTCCAACAGTTTCAAATCTGTTTTCTGTTAGTTCTAATTCTGTTGCAGATGCAATTGAATCAATTAGTTCTGTGTGCTGTTCTTCATTTAGGTAACTTGTTCTTATTTGAACTGCATTTTCACCAGCTGCAATAACTATTGAGTTATCAAGTGAGTTTTGTTCTACATATGTATCAACTGTTTTGGATACTACATCAACTTTTTCTTGTGTCAGGCCTTCTGCTTGAAGTTCAATAAAGCTACCACCTTTAAAGTCAATACCAGTGTTTAATCCATTAAAGACTAATGACCCAAGTGTTGCTATAATAAGAATGATTGAAGCTATTGATGCTTTTTTACCAATTTTACTAAAGTTGATTGTCTTACGTTTTTTTAGAGTCAGTCCAAGCATTTTTGGATTTTTGAGGATTTTTTTTGATTTGATGTTTAAAAGTAGTGTTCTAGAAATAAGAATTGCTGAGAACATAGATATTAAAATACCTGCAGCTAGATTAAGTGCAAATCCACGAATTATAGATGAGCCAAAGTAGTAAAGAATACCACAAGTAATTAATGAGCTATAGTTTGAGTCACGAATAGATGACCATGCTTTTTCAAAACCTTCTTTTACTGCAGATTCGTAGGCGAGTTTATTATCTAACTCTTCTTTAATTCTTTCGAAAATTAGTACGTTTGCATCAACTGCCATACCTATAGAGAGAATAATACCTGCCACACCAGCTAAAGTTAATGTGATTGGGCTTGAAAGTAAGAATGTTAAAAAGAACAGAGCGAATGTAGCCACTAAGAAGCTTAGAGATTTTTCTATAAATTGTTCTTTAGAATTTACAATCCAGTATCCAACTGCAAAGTATAATGTAAGTGCAATAAGTAAACTTATAATACTTGGAATAGATACTTTAATTATGAATAATAACAAAATAGAATAAGCAACTAGTGCAGCACTTGCAACAACTCCAGGCACCCTATATGTGTAGATCATATATGCTAATAGAAGGAGTAATCCCATACCACCAGCAAATAGTGATTTGTTTAATGATTCAGCACCAAGATTTGGACCAATTGTGTATTGTCCAGTTAGAGAAATTGGAGCGGGGATTGCACCTGTATTTAGATCACGTGCTAGGTTTGCTGCTTCGTCGTGATCAAATGAACCATTTATTTGAGCCACACCTCCAGCAATTTTTTCGTTTACCGATGGAGCTGATCGCAAGATACCACCAACAAAAATAGCAATTCTTTTGCCTTTGTTTGCCGCTGTTAGTTCTTCGAACATTTTTGCACCTTCTGCATTGAATTCAATAGTAACAATTGGACGTGCTAATTGATCGAACTGTACAGATGCTCTTTTAAAGTATTGACCATTTAACTTTGTATCTTTCCATGGATCTGGTTTTGTTGAAAAGAATATCTTTTCATATGCAACTTTAGTTTCAACTTTAGTTTCAGTTACTGGTTCTGTAATTTCAATTGCTTTTAGAATTTGTAATCCTTTTGCAGTTTCAACAATGTTTTCAGAAATTTGGTTTTCTTCATTTAATCCTAAGCCTGCATCGATAGTGTTTTTTTCAAATGGACCAAAGTTTTTGATGTTATTTGGTAATATACCATCATTTTCTTTTAATTCTGTATCATCTGAATATTCTGCTACAGCTTCTTCAAAAGTTAATTCTTCTGCTTGTAGTTTAGTAAGCACTTCGTTTGCTAATTCTTTTGCTTCTGATTTTGATCTTTCGATAGATGAATCTAAATCAGAATAACTTATAAGAATTTGAGCTGCTTTGACTTCCTTTTCAGAAGTTACTTCGCGTTCAGTTTCTTTTTTATCAATTAACTTCAAAATAAAGTAACCTTTTTGTTCTTGAAATTTACCATTGATAATATCAATACCTAAATCAGCTTGTACAAGTGATGGGTAAATATCTCCTGGTTTTAAGTTGAACAAAATTGCTGCTACTTCTTCGTTATTAATTTCGTTAGCAAATTGATAATCTTTTTTATCAAAGAAAACCTTATCTTGATTGGCTTTAGATTCTGTGTCTCCAATAATATTAAATTCTTCTGGTGATTCGAGAACTTGTACTAATGTTCCTCCAGCGATTTGATTTATTTTTGATTGTTGGTCTTCTTGAGTTTGATCATTTTCTTCTTTGAATTCTAATTGAATAGTTTTACCAACTCTTTTTTTAGCTTCTTCTAAATCTTTAACACCTGCTAATTCCACTATAATGTGGTCTTGGTTACCAACTGTTGATGCATAAATGTTTGGTTCTGATACACCAAGATTATTAACTCTTTTATTAATAACGTCGATAATACCATCGATAACATCTTGTTTATCTGCTAGGTCGACCTTTCTCATATCGATAGAGTAGTCTAATTGAGACCCCCCTTGTAAATCCAAACCAAGATTGATTTGCATTTTCTTAATTGCTTCTGGCATAAATCCAGGCTGCAAATTGCTTGGAATACTTACTGCCAATATAAATAATGCACTAAGCACTATTGTTGGCACTTTCCAGTTCCAAAACATTTTCATGTGATATTGTGTTAAATTATTATTAAAAATTTTTATTATGTAATTCTTGATCTAAACCGAAGTTATTACCAGAACCACTTCTGCCATAGTCATCTTGTAGTTTTACTATGTCATTCAATTCTGGAGTGGACACTTCAAAAATTTCCGAATCTTCTAAAGCTTCTACTCTATGAATTGTTTTGGGTATAATCTCGAATTTTTCTCCAGCTTGCAAGATTTTTTCATTTAGAGAGTTGACATCATCCCCAAAAATCATTTTAACTCTACCTTTGTAAATATATTGAGTTTCAATTTTTTGGTTATGGTACTGCAAACTAAGTCTGTGACCTTTTTTTACTTCTAGAATTTTACCTGCATAGTGTTCATTTTGAGCAAACCAGACTTCGCGTCCCCATGGTTTGTGTTTAAATTGGATTTCCATAATGTCTTAATTAATTAATAATGAATTTCCAGTCATTTCTTCTGGTTTTTGTATATTTAATAATTCTAATACTGTTGGAGCTATATCTTTTAACCCACCTTTTTTTCTTAATTTTAAGTTCTTATTTGATATTAAACATAGTGGTACTGGATTAAGTGTATGAGATGGATTTTGGCTACCGTCTGGATTTTTCATGTACTCTGCATTTCCATGATCTGCTGTAATTAGGATGTCGTAATTGAGATTTTTTAAAAAGGGTATAAGTATTGAGAGTTCTTTATCTAAACATTCTATAGACTTTATGGTTGCTTCAAAACTGCCTGAGTGACCAACGAGATCTGGGTTTGCATAATTTATTAGGATAAAATCAAAATTTTCTGAATCAATTTTATTTTGAATTATCTCAGTTATATTTGAGGCGTTCATTTCTGGCTTATCTTTATAGCTATTTACCTTGGAAGACTGAATCATCACTCTTTCTTCATTTGTGTATGGTTGCTTGTTTTGTGAGTTAAAAAAGAATGTAACATGTGCGTATTTTTCTGTTTCTGCTACTCTTAATTGCTTTTTATTATTTACAGCTAAAGTCTCTCCTAGATTGTTTTTTATTTCTTGATTTGGAAATAGATTTAGTGCTTGTGGGCAGTAATCTCCAAATGTTAATAATGAATTTCTTTCCGAAATTAATTGACTAAGTTGTGAAGCTCTATCTGTTCTAAAGTTAAAAAATATAAAACCTTGATTGCTTGTAGGCTCTGTATATTGAACACTTTGAATAGCGTTTAGATAGTAATCGCTTTCGGTTCCGTTTTCATACTGTTGTGTAATATTTTTATAAATATTTGCTTCTTGAGTTGATGATTTTTTGAAAATTAAGTTAAAAGCCTCCTCAGTTCTTTCAAGGTTTTTGTCTCTATCCATAGCATAGAAACGTCCAATCAAACTGCCAATTATCAATTGTGGGAATTGTTTTTGTATATTTTCTAAATATTTTAAATATTCTGTTACAGATTTTTCTGCCACATCTCTACCATCACTAATAGCATGTAATTGAATTTTTAGTTCAGGCTGTACTTGATTGATAATTTCTACTAGTGCTTGAATATGTTTTATATCAGCATGTACGCCTGCATCTGAAATCATTCCAACTAAATTTATTTGTTGATCTGATTTTTTTATAAAATCTATAAGGTTCTTATTTTTAGCTAGTGAGCCTGTTTTGATCTCTTCATTTATTCTATGTAATGCTTGATTAACAACGCGCCCTGCTCCAATTGTATAATGTCCTACTTCAGATCCACCCATAGTGCCTGCAGGTAAACCTACATCTTCACCAGATGTTTCTATTAAGGATGGATCTCTTAGTAAATGTTTATGTAAAAAAGGGGAGTTGGAACGTGTAACAGCATTAAATTCGTAATCTTCACCATATCCGTATCCATCTAAGATAATTAAGGCGACTTTATTATTTGACATCTGGATTTTCGTTAATGAATTGTTTTAGTAGTTTTGAATCTTTTTTTGGTGCTACTAAAATAGCTTTATCTGTATTGATGACACTTAAATTATGAATATTTAGTGCAACAATTGTTTTTGATTCGTCTTGATTGATTATAATATTTTTTGTTGAATTAATTTCACGTACATTTCCTTGAGTCAGATTTTGATCATCGTTTTGTGCAAGTTGATCGTATAGTGTTTGCCATGTACCAATATCTGACCAATCTAATTCAGCTGGAATGATTAAAATTTCTGATGGTGTTACTTTTTCTATTAAAGCATAGTCAATAGAAATAGCATTGTATTTTGCATATGATTCACGAATGTTGGAGAAATCAAAGTTGGCAGTACTTTGGTATAAATCTAAGGCATGTGTTTTGAGTTCCGAAAAGAACTTTTTTAGTGGCCAAATAAAGTATCCAGTATTCCACATGTATTTATAAGACTTTAAAAACTCTTTAGCAGTTTCTAAATCTGGTTTTTCTATAAATTTATCCAATGTGTAAACTTGTGTGTCTTCCACTTCACAAAATAAATCTTTGATTTTTGCATAGCCCAGATTTGGGTTAGCATACTTTGCTTTAACCTCTACAATTGAAAATTTGTTATGTTTTTCGCATAATTTGTGTCCGAGGGTGATTTTTTTAGCATATTCTTTATTATCTGAAATTATATGATCGGCAGGTGATATAGAGACTGTTTCATTTTCGCCAAATTTATCAATTAGAAATTTCATGGCGAAGCATAGTGCGGGGCCACTGTCTTTTTTTTCGGGTTCAATTATTATGTTTTCTGCTGGTAAGTCTGGTAGTTGTGTGGCAACAAGGTCTTTATATTTTTCATTGGTTGCAACAAAAATGTCATTACTATTAACAAAGCCATGTCTTTCAAATGTAAGTTGGAGTAGAGTTTTGTCGTTTATAAATTTTTGAAATTGTTTAGGTTTTTGACTGGTAGACATTGGCCATAAGCGTGATCCATGTCCTCCAGCAAGAATTAGTACTTTCATAATTTACTGTTAAGTATGCTACTAGGCTATCAAAATATTAAATTTAAGTAAAACCCTGTAAAGAGAAAAGGAATTAGAGCAACTTTTCGATTTTTTATTGATTTATATTTCATGTAAAAGTAGGGGACCACTGTTAGGACTGCAATCCAGTACGCTATGAATATACTTGTAAGAGTTTTCATACTTGCAAAAAGAAATCCTATAGTGAGCCCAACGTAACTATCTGCATCTCCGATTATGTTTTCATTCAATAGTTCTTGTATGTAAAAGAAGCTAAAACCTATTAATCCAAAGATAAACACATGATTTATATTGTGCCCAAAGAACCATGATCCATATATAAAGCTTACAACGCAAAGCATGTACAATAATTTAGACTCTACTTGTTGTGTAAAAGCATCTTGATACACATTTGCTAAAAATAATATAAAAAGAGGACTGATAATTAAAATTTCAATTAAAGTGAATTTAACTGTTAGAATCGCAAATAGCATCGCCGTAATTAGCTCAATGATTGGATACTTTTTGTCTATTTGATTTTCGCACTTGCGACACTTACCTTTGTAATATATGTAGCTTAAAATTGGTATCAGATCTTGAGCTTTTAATTTATTTTTACAATGTGGACATGTAGATCGACCAGTTATTATTCCCATTGGGTCTTTTTGAATTCGGTGTGTGATCACTGTTAAGAAACTACCAAGGCAGGCTCCCCATATAAAACTTAGTAGGAATTTAATCATTTTGTAATTCGTTTAATATTTTTTGATAAATGTTTTTATTACCAACTTTTGTTGCCATACTTAAAGCTGTGTTGAGACTTTTTGTATATGTTTGTGTGTTGTCTAGTCTTTTGTGATTCATTGCAATTAGATACATTGCTTGACTTGATGTTGGGTTGAGTTTTAGTGAAAGTTCAAGGTTTTGTAGTGATTTTGCATAATTTTTTGTCTTAAAAAACAAATTACCTAGATTATAAAAGTAAAGGTTGTGATTCTGAAAACTATTTTTAAATAATTGTAAGGTTGTAGCTGCTTGATCTAAATTATTTTCTTCTAAGTGTAGTTGAGTTAAGTTTGAGAGTAACAAAGGAGTTAAATGATTCTCATTTATTAATTCTGTTATTATTTGCTTGGTATTTGGTTCATTTTTTTCATACATGCAGTGTGCTAAGAATTCTTTAGCTAGTGTTTTGTGTTTAGTCTCAAAGCTAACAGCTAATTTAAGGTGTCTCAGGGCGTTTGTGAAGTTTTTTAGATTGTAGTATGTAATACCAAGGTAAAGATGTGTGTCGGCATTGTAAGGGTCTAGTTTCCTAGTCTTCTCGAGTGTTTGAAGGGCCTTTTTGTATTCTCTTACTTTCACAAAACTATAACCCAGACTTAACCATGCATCTCGAAATGCAGGATTTTGTTTGAGACTTGTGTAGTTTAATAATCTTGCTGCAACGATATGATTTTCATTGAGAAGATTTTTGGCAGTTAATGTTTGTAAAAAATTAGTTGGACTGTCTTGAAAAGAATAAAAAAGTTTTAGGTTGTAATTAAATGACTTTGCAGTATTAAAGTATGGATTGTTTTCTTGTGTTTGAGTTAAGTTTTTGAAAATTTTAGTTGCTGTTTGAATATCATGTGTGTTTAAAGCATAAATTGCATGCCAAAATTGCACTTCAGCATATTTATTAGGAAGTGATTCCAATAAGGCTACTGCATTATTGTTTTTTCTTGCATATATATAATATTGCAGTTCTACTATTTTGCCATAGAGTCCGTACTGCTCTTTGTAAGAAGCAGCATAGATATTTTTTTTAGCTAATTCGGGTTTATCTAAATATAAATAACTTTCTGCAGATAACAAGAAGGGAAGTGCTTGAGTTGAATCTATTTTATTTGCTTGTACAAAATGAGAGATGGCTAATCTGTAGTTATGATCTTTGATGAAATCTAGTCCTTTTTTTAATTCGGATTGATAATTAATAGGTAGGTCTTCAATTTCTTTTGTAATAGATTGTTCAGAGATACTTGATTCTATTTTTGTTTCATTGAATTCAAGTTTTTTTGTTTGTAGGTTGTTTTTAAAAGATAAACTTAGAAGGATTGCACCAAATATTATACAAATTGTGCTAATTAATTTTACTTTATAACTTTGCATTTGTTTCGGATTTTAATTACATTTAAATTAACATTTTTTAAGTTGTTTTTAAATGATATTTCTTGGAATTGATCCTGGGTTCGATAGAGTAGGGTTTGGTGTACTTGAGCTTCAGGGTAATAATAGAAAGTATTTGGCTTCTGGAGTTATAACTACAAGTCGTGCTCAAGATTTTTACGCGCGTTTAGTGGAGATTCAAGAAGATTTACAACAAATTTGTAAGACTTATAATCCAACAATAGCTTGTGTAGAAACATTATTTTTTAGTAAAAATACTAAGACTGCTATGAAAGTTGCAGAGGCTCGTGGAGTTATAAACACTTACTTGTATAAATCAGGTTTAGTGATTAATGAAGTCTCACCTAACACTATTAAATCTGCACTTACTGGTGATGGGAGAGCAGATAAAAAGCAAGTAGAGTTTATGGTTAAAAAATCCTTAAATCTACCGAACTTAAAGGCTATAGATGATGCTTGCGACGCATTAGCAATGGCTATTTATGCTTCGTATAACTGTTTACCAATTTAGCGAGCCATTTGATTGCAAGAAATGGATGTTTTCCAACTACAGTTTCATTTGTAAGAATAAATCCTGCGGCACCGTTTTCCAGTCCGTAATATATATCATTTACTTCTGCTCTAGACGGGTGAGGGTACTCAAGCATTGTTTTTAATACTTCTGTGGCAATTAGAGTTGGTACTTTATTTTTGTTTGACGATTCTAAAATCTTTAATTGAGCTTTGGCTAGGTTTTCGAGTCCAATTTCAACTCCTAAATCACCTCTGGCAATCATACAATAATCTGCATGTTTTAATATTGAATCAATGTTTTGTACTGCAGCTTGTGTTTCTATTTTGGCTAGAATTTTTGATTTATCTTTAACAATTTCTTTTAGCTCTATTAAATCGTTTTGATTGTGAATAAAACTTAGGGAAATGATATCTATGTTTTGAGATAGTGCGAAATCTAAATCTTGCTTGTCTTTTTGACTTATAGATTCTAACCCGAGTTGAATACCAGGAGCATTGCATCCGTTTTTATTTTTCACACTTCCAGATGTCTCAGCTATAGTTTCTAATGTTTTATTAAAAGGATCTACATTGGTAATTCTGAGTTTAATTTGACCATCTTTAATAAGTATTTTTTTACCTATGTTCTCTGTGGTGTAGAGACCTTCTGCTTTTAATGTAAAATGTTTGGGAGTGTGTTCGAAACTAAATTGATACTTTTGATTTGTTTGTATTTCGTTGCAATAACAATTTTGCAGCCTTAACTTTGGACCTTGGAGGTCTTGCAGGATTAGAACTTTTGTATTTAATTCAGAGGCTACCTCTCGAATATTTTGAATTATTTTTGCGTATTCTTCGTGTGTTCCCCAGCTAAAATTGAGTCTAAATAAATTACAGCCATTTTCAATTAATTTTTTTAATGACTCTTTATCAGAAATACTTGGACTAAGTGTTGCACTTATAAGCATAAACAAAGGGGTGTTATTTCTAAATATTATAGCATAAAAAAAGCCCTAATTAAAGGACTATTTGACAGTTACGCTTTTAGCTAGATTTCTTGGTTTGTCTGGATTGTTGTTTTTAAGTATACCAATAAAGTAACTTAGTAGCTGAATAGGAATTAAATTTATAATTGCTGCATCTACCGTGTGCTCTGGAACTTTTAACCAAATGTCAAAAATTTCGTTAGGTTTTGGGCTTATTCCAATTATAAATCCACCTCTGGATTTTATTTCTGTAGCATTCGAAATTATATCTGCATAGTTTTCATCTATGCTGGCTATAGCTATAACTGGAGTTTTTTCTTTTATTAGTGCTAGGGGACCATGTTTTAATTCGCCTCCTGCAAATGCTTCTGCATGAATGTATGTAATTTCTTGAATTTTAATGGCAGCCTCTTTTGCTACTGGAAAGTTTATACCTTTACCAATAATATACATGTCTTGAGTGTCTTTTATTTTAGCTGCAAGCTTTAGTAAAATGTTCTCGTATCGAGGATTCAACATGTCATTAATTTTACCAGAAGTGTCATGTAGAATTTGTTTGGCTTGTGTTGATTTGTTTATACATGCAAATGCTAAAAGCATAGTAATACCAATTTGAGACGTTGTAGCCTTGGTAGATGCTACAGCTTTTTCAATTCCAGCATTTATGAGAATTGTCTTATCAGATGCTCGAGAGATGGTTGAGTTTTCCACATTAGTTATACAAACAGTTTTACAGTTTTTACTGTTTGCCATTTCGATTGCTTCTAAAGTATCAATTGTTTCTCCGCTTTGTGAAATTCCAATAACTACTGAGTTAGGTTCAAGAATTTCATTTAAATGAGAGAACTCAGAGCCGTATTCAAAGTGAACTTTTTTCTTAGCAATTTTTGCAAACAAATAACGAGCGCACATAGATACCACGCCAGTTGTGCCACAACCTACAAAGTATACATCTTGAGAGTTGTTTATGTATGATGCTATTTCGGAAATTAATTCAGGGTCTTGGTTGCATGCTCTTAGTAATGATTCTTTTTGCTCCATGATTTCTTTTATCATAAAGTGTTCAAATTCACCTAGCTCTGAGTCTTCTTTGTTCAAATCTACTTGAATATCCCTTTTGCTTATTTCTTTAAGGGTGAGTGTGTCGTAGAATTTTTTCTCGCAAATGTCATTTTCTATGGTGAACTCGACCATCTGGTTGTCATCTAGATAATTAACGACATTTGTATGTTCTAAAAAAGCAGGTATGTCGGATGCAATAAAATAATGATTCTTATTAGTAACGCCAATTATTACTGGGGATCCATTTCTAATTGTATAAAGCTTGTTTTCTGATAGAACTTTAACTACCAATGCATAACGACCGTGTAAGGTTTGAGAGAGGATTTGTAGAGCTTTTAATGTTGAGTTTGTCTTCAGTAGTTCTTCTAGTAACACTGCAGCCACTTCGGTATCTGTTTCGGAATCAAAATGATAGCCTTTCTCTATTAAATGTTTACGAACTTTTTGGTGATTTTCAAAAATTCCATTGTGTACTAGTATAATCTCTTTGTTGTTTGAGGTGTGTGGATGCGCATTCTCTTCGGTTACTCCACCGTGAGTTGCCCATCTGGTGTGTCCTATGGCGAAGTTGGTTTGAACATTAGGAAAGGGGTTTTTGGCATGTTCAATTTCTCCTGTTTGTTTGTGTATTGTAAAAATTTTTTTTGCTTTTTCTTGAATACCAATTCCAAATGAGTCGTAGCCTCTATATTCAAGTTTTTTTAGTCCATTTAGAACTATTTCAGTTGCCTTGTTATTAAAACCAACAAGGCCAAAAATACCACACATGATATATTTGGTTAATATAACTTACCATACAGCCCGGGAATTGTTCGTCAAGAAAGAGACATTGACACTATCCCCATATCACCTGTGATATATTGCTTGGAAAGTTACTAATGCTTTTCCCATTTTTTAAGCCAACAACTACTACATCTTCAATTCTAATTCCATATTTGTTTTTTCTATAGATTCCAGGTTCTATAGTAATGACCATATTTGTTTGTAGTTTTTCTTTAGATTTCTTTGATATAAAGGGTTTTTCATGAACATCTAAACCGATTCCATGTCCTAGTGCGTGATTAAAGTTATCTGGGTGTAGTTGCTCCCGTGCTATTTTATCAAGCTGTATGATTGGGACTTGATTTTTACTATCTTTAATTCCAGCTTTAAAACTAGCGAGAACTTTGAGATAATCATTTTTTAAATCTTCATTAGCTGTCTTGGGTAGAAATGTTCTACTCATATCACTTTGATATCCATTTAATGTTACTCCCATGTCGATAAGAACTACATCCGAGTCTTTTAATTTATAATCAGTAGCTGAATGGTGAATGTTCGCTGAGTTTTTTCCAAAGGCTACAATCGGTTCAAATGAGAATCCTTCAGCTCCAAGTGTTAATGCGTTAATTTTAATTATATTTTTAAATTCCTTTTCAGTTATACCTTGTCTTAACAGGGGGAGGGATTTATGTAAGGTTTGTTCATTAAGTCTTTGTGCTGCAGTTAACTTTTGTATTTCTTGTTTGCTTTTAACTACTCTTAATTTGCTTATAGACCCGTTGTCTTGTCTAAATTTACAATTTTTAAATATTTTTTTAAGGTTCCAGTAACTACTATATTGTAACTCTTGGTTCTGAAAGCCAACTGATTGTATTTTTTCTTTAATAAGTATTTCTTTAATATCTTTTTTTAAATCTGTTGTAACAAGTACTTCTGCTTTTTTTGTTTTGAAATGTTTATATCTAGGATCAGTTATAAGTATTTTTCTATCTTTAAAACATAATAAAATACCAAACGACCCATTAAAGTTTGTATGGTAATAGATGTCTGTGTCTTTGCTAACTATTAAACAATCTACCTTGAGTTTATCAAATATGTTGTGCATTTAGTGATATGTTAAACTGTGTGTTTCTAAGAAATCATATACCTTTTGTATGCATAATGTAAGCTCTAGGTCTTCGGCATTTATATGGTTGCTCAAATTATCAAAGTGGTTTGAGTTTAATGTGCTAATTCCATATGTTCTTAGTTGTTCTTCGGTTAAAACAATTTTTTGGTTAATGTTTTCTTCAGATTCTAATTGGCTTTGAATGTCTGTATATGCATGAGTTCTCATGGATGGTGAGCACCCACTCACCACTATATTTTGCATTTTAGATCTTTTTTTGTTTACGACTTCTTGCATTTGATAAAAGAGTTCAAAATTAGTTTCTAGTTCATCTTTTTTACAGTAAAAATATGCCTCTAACATATTTAAGCTTATACCACTAATAACGCCATAGGAGTGGTATCTATAATTGTTGGAAGATGTAAAAAAAGCTATGCCCCCACTACCGCAGGCTTTTTCACTAACAAAACTTAAGCACCTACCGTTAGAGTTGATTACTCTTTGGTTGATGCTTTCTAGTGTATCGCTTAAGTTTTGGTTTCCTCCGTCTGAGTTTATATAGTAGTAGATTTCGAAAGGCACTTCTTTTAATATATTGATTGTTTCATTCAGTCTAATGTTCGTTTTTAATTGTAGTCGATGAATGAGTCTTTTGTTTGAGTCGTTTTCTTCCGAGTTGAGAGCATCTTTGAGTGTCATTATGCTTAGCAGCTCGTCTAAATCGGTCCTGTAGTTGACCTTATTTATATGATCGCTAATGTAGCAATGTACTTGTGGTTCTAAGCTTTCTGCTTGATCGATAACTATATGAGTTCTAATTGCATCCATGTTTTTTTTTATACTATAACGTTTTTCTTTATTAATAAGCAAATTTCTTTCGTAAATGATATGTAAAATGCTTTGCAAATGATAAAAAATAGGTTAGATTAAATTTAAATAATTTTTCTTATGTTTTGTGATGAAGTAAATATAAACGTTGCTGCTGGTCGTGGTGGTAATGGAATGAATTCTTTTCGAAGAGTTTTATATAATGCTAAAGGGGGACCAGATGGTGGTAATGGTGGTCTTGGTGGTAATATTGTTTTGCGAGGTGATGCTAATTTGAACACTTTGCATAATTATCGTTCATCAAAGTTTTATAAAGCTTCCGATGGAGTGAAAGGTGGTACAAACCACTGTGCTGGAGCCACTGGTGAAGACTGTGTTTTAAAAGTTCCTCTTGGTACAAAAGTTTATAATGAAAAGACTGGTGAACAAATTGTAGATATCGTTAATGATCAAAAAGATTTTATTATTGCGCGTGGTGGTCGTGGTGGATATGGTAATGCGAACTTTAAAACTTCTGTCAGACAAGCTCCAAATTTTGCTGAATTAGGTGAACCAGGAGAAGAGTTGGACTTACGTTTAGAATTACAACTAGTAGCTGATGTATCTATTATAGGTGTTCCATCTGCTGGTAAATCTACTTTAATTTCTGTGATTTCTGACGCTAAGCCAAAAATTGCTGAATATCATTTCACTACAATTGTTCCAAATTTAGGTGTTGTAGCAACTGATCGTTTTGGATTAAGTTCAGAAGACTCATTTGTTATTTGTGATGTGCCTGGACTTATTAAAGGTGCTTCTGATGGTAAAGGCCTTGGTGTTCAATTTTTGCGTCACATAAAACGTTCAAATGTTTTTGTACATTTATTAGATATTTCTCGTGATAATTTTATAGAAGACTATGAAGTTATTTTAGATGAACTTAAAATGTTTGATAAAAACATGCTAGATAGACCAATGATAGTAGTTTTTAATAAATCTGATACTTTATATCCAGAGTTGGTACAAGAGCAAGTAGATAAATTTTTAGCTAAATATCCAGGGGTTGAATATTTTGTAGTTTCTGCAGTAGCTCAAATGGGATTAAAACCATTAGTTTCTAAACTTAAACAAGTTATTAGCAATTTACCACAACCTGAAGATAAAGTAGAAGTTACTACTGAACATGTTGTTTATACTCCAACACATTCAGATCCAAGATTAATTACTGTGGATAAAGTTGGTACTGAAATTGCTATAGATAGATATACTGAGCAAGAATATACAGCTAATATTTTCGAAGTTACTGGTAAAAGATTGCAACAAATTGTAGTTATGACTGATTTTAATAATCACGAAGCTGTTGCTCGTGTATACGATGTGCTTAAAAAAATGGATGTCTTTCCTGTTTTGCGTAAGAACGGGATAGCACTGGGTGATATTATTCGTATAAGTGATAATGATTTAATATATAGAGGAGATTGATGAAAGTTATATTTGGTTTAGGTAATCCAGGTTCTAAATACTTTAAAACGCGTCATAATGTGGGGTTTTTGTTTTTAGACTATTTGAATCAAAAATTCGATGGAGGATCTTTTGTTTCTAAATCAAAATTAAAGGCTGAGATTTCTGAAATTTTTGTAGATGGTCAAAAGGTACTACTTGTAAAGCCACAAACCTTCATGAATTTATCTGGTGATTGCGTTAATTTAGTTGCGAGTTTTTACAATTTAAATCCTACATCTGATATATGTATTGTGTTTGATGATATTGATTTAAAGTTCTCAGATGTTCGTTTTAAGTCTAAAGGGGGAGCAGGTACGCATAATGGTATGCGTGATATAGTGTTAAAGCTTCCAACTAACGAATTTAGCCGCTTAAAGATAGGGATTGATGGCGATAATAGATTTCCAGATTTAGCTGCATATGTCCTATCCAACTTTGCCGAAGATGAATTGCAATCTTTTAAATCTATATTTGACAACTCTCTTGAGTTGATTTCAGATAATTTCCTTGATTTTTCTGAGAAAAAGTCTTAGACTGCCATTACTTAGTTTTTAAATATATATTAAATGTACTCTGTTATAGAATTTGCTGGACAACAATTGAAAGTACAAAAAGGTGATAAAGTTACTGTAAATCATGTTGATCATAAAGAAGGATCTAAATTCGATGTTGAAAATGTATTATTACAATTTGATGACGAAGGTAAAAACGTTACCATCGGTGCTCCAGTAATTGAGGGTGCAAAAGTTACTTTCAAAGTTTTAGAACATAAACTTGGAGACAAGGTTCGTGTTTATAAAATGAAAGCTAAAAAACGTTACAGAAGAAATAAAGGTCACAGACAATCACTTTCTGTACTAGAAGTTGTTTCTATTTAAGTAGACTTACCGTTACTTAATGTTAGTTTAAACCGTCCAAATGGCGGTTTTTTTATGCTTTATAAATCTATACTAACTATTCTTTAATTCTCTCTGTTTCTTTGGTTGGAGGTAGCTCAAAACTATATTTTTCGCCATACAGTTCGAATTCTAGTTTGTATGCTTGCAGGATTTGTTTGTCGATATCAAATTCTGCTTTTAATTGTTGATTAATTTTACGATTACCGTATTTTTGGTCTCCGGCGATAGGTAAGTCTATTGTTCTTAGGTGCACGCGTATTTGGTGTGTACGACCTGTTTCAATTAGAATATCTAACAAACTAAAGGTTGCATTTAGTTTTTTGTTGTAAAAGCTTTCAATCAATTCGAAGTGGGTGACTGCATGCTTAGCATCTTTAGCTATTGAAATTTGCATACCAGTTGGATCTAAAGGATCTCTTTTAAGAGCTGCATTAATTGTTCCAGTTTTACTTCTTGGTGTACCTATTACTAAGGTTTGGTAATGCTTTTTGATAGTTCTATTGGCAAATACTTCTTGTAAGGCGTAGTGTGTTTTGTCATTTTTTGCAATAAGCATTAGACCAGAGGTGTCTTTATCTAATCTGTGTACAAGTCCTGGACGAAATGGAGCACCAATTGTTGAAAGTTCTTTGTTGTGGTGCATTAAAATATTAACAAGTGTTAATTGTTCCAAGTTTTCTGGACTTGGGTGTACTGTTAGTCCTTGTTGTTTGTTAATTACAAAAAAATTCTCATTTTCAAATACTATTTCAAGTTCGCCTTCTTTTGGTCTTAAGAGTGTTTCGGTTGTAAAGAATTCAATGTCGATAACATCACCTTCTTGTACTTTATAATTCTTTTTTGGTTTTTTACCATTAACAAAAATCAAATCTCTTTCGATGGATTTTTGGCATCTGGCTCGAGATTGTTCTGTTGTATCTTGTAAGAATTTATCGATTCTTTGTCCGTGTTTGTCGAAGTCTACTGTAATTTGCATATGATTTTTTGCTTATTCTACATGAATCTGTGTGTTTGTAAAGAATTCTTAGACTTGAGAAATGTGCTTTGAGTCTTTATAATTTTGATGATTTAAATTATATTCATGCAAATTTCTGTAAGTGATTCTATTTTTCAAAAAATTCCTCATCTAAAATCAAATTATATTGTTTGTGAAAACATGCGTTTCCGTGAATCAACTAGACATGAACTTTATGATGGATTAAATGAATTATTTTCACGTTTACGAGGTCATAAATCATTAAATGACAAAAAAGAAATTGCAGAATATCAAGAACTTTTATCAGAACTTGGTTTGGCTCATGCACATGTTTCTACTAGTAGCATGGTGAAATTGATAGTGGAAAAGAAAAAAGATCTAATTTTGAATCATCCTATTATAGATTTTTATAACTATTTTTCCCTGCATCATCTAATACCAATTGGCGCATATGATTTAGATAGAATTCAAGGGGATTTGGTTATGCGTGATTCAGTTACCGATGATATGTTTCAAAAGCTTGGGACTGATAAGAAAGTGAATGTAGAAAAATCTGTAGTAATGGCTGATAGTAAAGAAGTTTTATGTGTAGATTGGGTACATAAACAATCTGATAATCAAAAAATTAGACCAAATACAAAATATGTTTTGTTTAGAATAGAAAGTCTTCGTGACGAAGTAGAGAATGCCAAAATTTTACACGAATTTATTGATTTCATTTCTAAACATTTCGAATTCGATGCCTGTGAATTTAAAACATTAGATAAAGATAACACATCAATCAAACTAGCTTTATCAGAGGAGGCAATTGATAGACAAGATAGATTTGTAGATTACACAGATGTGCTATCTCGTGGAGTATCTGATGTGATTGTGTATGATGATTTAATAGGGGATTTAATTGATGGTAAAAAACTAAAAATCAAACATGGTGTCGATCCAACAAAACGTTCTTTAACTTTTGGTCATGCTGTTAATTATGAAAAATTAAGACAATTCCAAGAGAGGGGACACGAAATTCAATTCTTGATTGGTTCTTTTACAGCTATGTTTGG
>Ga0163108_10000036_pt1 | contig 85972 bp, 79 predicted proteins | sample Fk1155metaG_FD_109644 | JGI IMG/M metagenome (GOLD analysis project Ga0163108, IMG submission 109644) | Marine microbial communities from the Central Pacific Ocean - Fk160115 155m metaG | ecosystem: Environmental > Aquatic > Marine > Oceanic > Photic zone | place: The Central Pacific Ocean...
TCAATGCTTTTCGAGAGCACCCCGTTCGACCACTCCGGCACCCTTCCTTTGCGGCGCGTATTCTGCCCAAATCTTTACCCCGTTCAAGCTTATTGGTTATTGTTGAAATGTCAGGCGTTTCGCAAAGTCGTTATGGTTGTAGGCGTTCCCAGGACCATTCACCGTCTTGGTGTTGGTATTTTATCCTATCGTGCAGTCGACCGTCATGTCCCTGCCACAGTTCCACGGTCTCAAGTGTGATCCTGTAACCACCCCAATGGTCCGGGCGGGGTATTTGGCGCCCCACCCATTTTGCAGTGAGACCGGCTACTTTGGCCATTAGCAAGGCTCTGCTTTTTAGAGGTTTGGATTGGTCGCTTGCCCAAGCGCCGGCTTGGCTGAGTTTTGGCCGAGTGGCGAAGTAGGCATCTGATTCTTCCGGCGTGATTTTGCTTGCTGCACCTTGAATGCGAATCTGGCGTTGCAGTTCATCCCAGTGGAACAACAATGAAACGGCATTGTTAATTGCAATGTCTTCGGCCTTTGCACTGTTGTAGTTGCAGTAAAAAACAGCGCCTCGTTCATCAAAACCCTTGAGCAACACCATTCTGGAGGATGGTTGTCCGTCTGCATCGGCGGTTGACAGCGTCATAGTCAGTGGATTCGGATTGTTGCATGACGATTGTGCGTGATCCAGCCATTCGCGTGCTGCATCGACAGGGGTGGTTGGCGGTGAATTAAAATTCATATCGCGCAGAAGATCTTACCGTCACGAACGAGGCTGGCCAAGTCGGCATCGGTGTATCCCTTCACGGGCAGCCAATCGTGGGAGGCGGTACTACAGTTTTTGCTGCCATGAAATCGTTTTCTGTTTAGGTTTCCTTTCTTTTGTTGGTGAAATGTTAATGCTCCGAGCCAAACCGCACGAATCGTGGTTGCCCAAGATGATGGCCAACTTGGACGCAGTGCTGGTGGATCACGCTCATTTGGAGCGTAAAGCTGCCAATTCAGCCTTAACCCTTGGGCGTTACCGCGAGTTGTATGGAAGGATTGGCGAACTCAACGCAATTGCCATAGAGGAACTTGAGCATTTTCAACTTGTACTGAACCTTCTGGATGATCGTGGGGTGCCGTTTGGTCATCCCATATCCAGTCCGTGGATTTCTGGTCTTATGGGAACCGTCCGCAAGGGGCGTCACGAGCAGGTGATTGACCATTTGCTTTGCGCCGCGTTGATTGAGGGTCGGAGTTGCGAGAAGTTTCAACTGCTTGCCGATGCGCTTGGCCAAGTTGATGCGCCTCTGGCTAGTTTTTTTGCCAGTTTGATCGAGTCGGAGGGTAATCACTACGCTTCTTATCTGCTCATGGCAAAGGAGTTAGACGAATCTGAGACGGAGCGTCGCCTTGATTACTATCTCGAACTTGATGCCGAATTGGTGCAGCAACCCAGCGACCTGCCTATTCTCCATTAACAACCGCTTGGCCAAGCGCGCTTTGGCAATTCTGCCAACAATCCAGTTCTTTAGCGTACGCGGGGGATTGGATTACCAATTTTCGGCTTGCATCTTTCACCGGTTGGCCAATGTTTCTGGAAATCTATGTCTGTTGATTGGAAGACGATTGCAAGGAGGTTGACTTGTCTAACAGGTGCGATTGGCGTTGCCCTGCTTGGTAGCATAACAGCTTATGCCACGATTACGGTTTCGTCGCCCGGTTGGGGCGGCAAAAAAACAGTTCGGGTAACCTTGCTCGGCGCTGATGACAGGCGGCAACTGTTGATTAGCGAAACCCGCACTGACGGGGTTACTGTCGACCAGACACGCAAAGCAACACTCGAGGCAGAGCCAACCGGCTTGGTGAGTTTAAATGACGGATTGGTTGTGCCGCTGGCCAACGGCACCGGCGTTATTACGGCGACCAGCCAATCCGGAGAGACGGCGACCATCCCGTTCGAAGTCAAGGGCTTTTCTGATGTGAAAGGCATTAGTTTCTCGAAGTCCATTGTGCCTATCTTCACAAGGCACGGATGCAATGGAGGCGGTTGTCATGGCAAAGCCAGCGGTCAAAACGGTTTCAAGCTATCCGTTTTTGGTTTTGAACCTCAGGACGACTACGAGTTTTTGCTGCGGGAGGCGAGGGGGCGGCGTGTTTTTCCAGCGGCACCCGAACGCAGCCTGCTGATACTCAAGGCATCAGGGCAACTGCCGCATGCCGGAGGTGCCCGTATCGACGCGGGTACGTTCGACTACAATATGCTCGTCAAATGGATAAAGCAGGGGATGTCAAACGACAAGCCGACCGAGCCCACAGTTGAGAGCATTGAGGTTCATCCAACCGACCTCGTGATGAAGCCCAACGACCAACAGCAGCTCGTTGCCTTGGCGAGGTTGAGTGACGGTTCGGTGCGAGATGTCACCCACTACGCTGTGTATGAGTCGAATAACAGCGAGTTCGCCGAGGCAGATGGGTCGGGGTTGGTTAAGGTCGGCAATCAATCGGGAGAGATCGCCGTGATGGTACGTTACCTTGACAAGGCGACGCTGTTCCGTGCGTCGGTGCCATTGGGCGCTCCCGTGGCAGATCTACCGGTTGAAAGGAACCTTATCGACAAGCACATTTTTGCCAAGTGGAAGAAAGTGGGAATGCCTCCATCCAGCCTTGCGAACGATTCGACCTACTTGCGCCGTGCGTCACTGGATATTGCGGGACGCCTGCCAACGGTGGAAGAGACAACAGTATTTATATCCGACAAGTCACCCGACAAGCGAGAGCGATTAGTCGGGCGACTGCTACGAAGCGAAGAGTATGCCGACTATTTCGCCAACAAGTGGTCGGCAATGTTACGCAATAAACGCGCAAACGGGGCGCAGCTTCGCACAACGATTGCGTTTTACGAGTGGATCAAGGACAGCTTTTACACCAACAAACCGTATGACCGGTTCGTGAGGGAAATTTTGGTTGCATCCGGTGATATTGCTCAAAGCCCGCCAACTGCCTGGTACAAACAAGTGAACACGCAGCAGGCTCAAATGGAGGACACTGCCCAGTTGTTTCTAGGCACACGATTGCAATGCGCACAATGTCACCATCACCCCTACGAGAAGTGGTCGCAGGAAGACTACTTCCGGTTCATGGCGTTTTTCTCACGCATTGGCAAGGAGTCCGCCGGTCGACCCGGGGAGGAGATAATATTCCACCGTGCGGGAGTAGCACAGGCGACCAACAAGAAAACCAACAAAAAAGTTAAACCGGCCGGTTTAGGTAGCGGCGAGTTCAAAATTGCGCCAGCGGAGGATCCGCGTCATCGCTTGGTCGATTGGATGCGAGAGGATCAGGCTCACCTGTTCTCCAAAACTCTGGTGAACCGTTATTGGAAACACTTTTTCGGTCGAGGTTTGGTCGATCCGGAGGATGATCTGCGTTCTACAAATCCGGCAACACACCCGGCACTTTTGGCCGCGCTTGCAGATCATTTTGAAGAATCGGGTTATGACCTGAAGGATCTTGTGCGGGTTATCACGGACTCGACAACGTATCAGTTGAGTTCCGTGCCCAATGAACACAACGCAAGAGATTTACACTATTTCTCACGCTTCCAGCCGAAGCGATTGACGGCAGAGGTGCTGTACGACTCGTTAAACGACTTGTTGTTGGCCAAGAGCAGCTTCGATGGGTTGCCTTCGGGAACGCGCGCAGTCTGCTTGCCCGACAATAGTTTCAACGGATCCAATTACTTCCTGAGCGTGTTTGGTCGCCCAGACTCCTCCAGTGCATGCGAATGCGAGCGTACTCAAGAGGCGAGCTTGGCTCAAAGCCTGCATCTTTTTAATGCGAAAAACATCCACGAGCGGTTATCCCACAAGGATGGCCGCGCCGCCAAACTGGCAGCAGATAAAGGAAATGATCATGCTACAAAAATCAACGGCCTCTACTATAGGGCATTTGCCCGCCCGCCGCACAAGGAAGAAATGAGCGCAGCCTTGGGTTACTTGAATAACGAGTCTGCCGGCGGCAAAGATGGCAAGCCGGCGGATAAAACCAAGGAACGGTACGAGGACATTCTTTGGGCGCTGGTGAACACCAAGGAATTCCTGTTTAACCACTGAGTCTTGACCCAATTGCATTTCACACTCAGGGCTTATATTGAAGTCGGCATGATTCATGCCCGGAGGCAGCGGTTGGCGAGTGTCGTTTTTTCAATCTGTTTCGCGCTTGCCCAAACGTTCGGTCAATTACCCACTGCCCGAATCACTGCACTGTTTCCGATGGGTTGCCCAATTGGCGGGGAAGTTGAAATTCAGGTGCGCGGGGCGGATTTAGACGGGGCGAAGGCCCTGCAGTTTTCACACCCGGGCATTTCAGCGAAGTTAACCAATTCTGTCGATCGGAAATTTAAAGTGCAGGTGACCGCAGAAGTTCCAAGTGGTGTTTATGAGGCAAGACTTAGCGGAGCGCTCGGCTTATCCAACTCTCGCTTATTCGTAGTTAGTTCATTGGCGGAGATCCAAAGCACGGGGGGGAACACCGGGATGGAAACCGCATTAGCACTTGCCGAAGACACGGTGGTCAATGCCGTCTCAGTTGCCAAACAGTCGCTTTGGTACAGTGTGAAAGCCAAAGCTGGGCAGCGCCTGATGTTACGCGTGTCAGCATCCTCTATTGACTCCCGCATGAACCCGGTCATGACCATGAGAGGAGGGGCAGGGGAGCGATTGACAAGAGTAAATAGTGATGGATTGATCGACTACACAGTACGGACGGACGGTGGCTTTTACATTCAGATTCATGATGCGGCTTTCAATGGTGGAGCCGAATATTTCTTTCGCCTGGAGAACTCGAGCGGCCCTCACGTTGACTATGTTTCACCACCAATTGTTTCCAGCTTGGACGACTCGGTTGTGACGCTTTATTGGCGGAATTTGCCCGGGTCTAAACCTGGCGGCGTGAAGGCTGTGGATGGACAAGTGCTCGAACGCCTTGATGTGAATTTGAGCGAATTAAGCCGCTCAGAGCGACCGGGCGGAGTGGAGCTTCCTCCGGCCTCTGCTGTCGTCGATGGAGGAGTCTTCCGATTGGTCAAGGGAAAGATTGCCAGCAACCCGTTCTTTATCGGGCAGTGTGGAGGCAGTCCCTTGAGATTGGAGCAGGAGGGCGGTGATACGGAAACGCATCCACAGAATGTCTCGGTTTCGACCTGGGTGGCTGGAGTTTTTTTTCCAACACGCGACGTCGATCACTTCAAACTGCCAGTCAAAAAAGGTGAAGCGTACTGGCTCGAGGTTTATTCTCACCGATTGGGGTACAAAACAAATCCGTACGTTACAGCACAACTGGTGGGAGTGGCGGGTGATGGAAAGGAAACAGCTGAGCCAGTGAAAGAGTTCTATGATTTAAGGGAAAATCCTGGGGGTCGTGAGTTCAATGTCGCCAATCGTGACATGTCTTGGAGGTTTGTAGCCAAGCAAGATGGTTACTGCAGGATGACCCTGCGTGACCTGTTCAACCAAACAACCAGCGATCCGTCGAGGGGCTATGTGATGGCTCTGCGTAGAGAGAATCCAGATTTCAGGCTCGTGGCACATCCGGAAACTGTTTCTGCCAACGATGACAAAAATAAAACTATAGAACTAATGGTGACACATCTGCGTAACGGTGGCACCCAACCCATTCGAATCATAGCCCTGCGCGAGGGTAACTACAATGGGCCGATAACTGTGACAGCTAAAGGTTTGCCTGAGGGCGTTATATTGCATTCTTGTGAAATAAAGTCAGGGGAGAAATCCGCGACAGCCTTTCTCTCAGCTCGCGGAACCAAGGAGACATACGCGGGGAATATTCAATTTGAAGGCAAGGCGAAAATCGGAGACCGAATGGTTGTGAGGACGGCGCTGTCTGCGGTGACGATTCACCGGGTCGGTGATTATGAAAAGGACCCTGTGTTTACGCGGTTTTCCAAGGAGTACGCTATCTCGGTGAATGCAGAAGATCCAGAGCCGATACAGCTGACTTTCAACGGAGATAACCCGTTCACAGGCTTGGTCAACGGCAAGATCAGCATTCCGTTCAAGCTCAAACGAATCAGCGGATACAACGAAAAGATAAAGCTGAACGTTATCGGTGTTAACCAACTGGAGAAATTTGAAGGTCTAGAGCTGCCAAAAGAACAAACAGAAGCCAAGTTGGAAATAGACTTGGCCAAGTTCAAGATTCCTCCTGGAAGACATTCGATCAACTTGGCAACAACGGTAAAGGGGAAATACAAGTTTCCATCGATAAATGGTAAAAAAACAGACAAGAACAAGGATGTTACCTACCAAACATTCTCTCCGCCGGTTGAGATTGAAGTGAAAGCCAATCCCTAGCCTGCTGGGAAATGCAGTAAACAAAGGCGATCGCTGAGTATCGCCAAGAGTGAAACAGGGAGTGTTTTGTCTCGCAATCCCAGTCCGATCGGAACAGGATTCACCCCGATGAAGATAGTTCTTGATTCTCACAATGTCGAAGTCACCGAGGCGATTAAAGAGCATGTGAATGTTTGCGTTCACAAGATTGAACACATGAACCAAAGGGCTCTTGAAGCCCGTATCAATCTTGGGCGAGACCATGTCGGGCTTCCGGAAAACAAGTACAAATGCTCCATGCATATCTTTTTTAAGGGAACTGATATGTTTGCCGAAGATCATGAAAATGACCTTTATGCTTCAATCGACTTGGTGACAAAGAAGGTTCAACAACAGTTACGTAAGCATCACAACAAAATCATAAAAAAACATCATTCTGAAGCGGCCAACGCGAAACAGGAAAGACAGTTAAGCGGCGCATAGTTCTTTAGGTGAAAGTACACATCTAAAGGCGCGGGAGCCATTGAATGATTCTTCGGGCAAGGGCAATTTGGGCACACAAGGGTTTGCTTATTGAAGACGGTGCAGTCCGTGTTCAAGGCAACCGGATAACAGGGGTAGGGAAGAGGGGTGAGTTGCCGCCCAACGATGGGGAGCCGATGGTTGATATCGGGGATTCGATTATGTTCCCTGCTTTTGTTAATGCTCATTGCCATCTGGATTACACCAGCCTTTCCTGCAAATTGTCACATGATAGTTCGTTCACCGAATGGTTGGAGCAGATCATTTCACTGAAAAAATCACTAACTATCGATGACTACAGGAAAGCTTGGTTAAGTGGAGCAGACATGCTCATAAAGTCCGGCTGCGCCACGGTTGCCAACATTGAATCCGTGCCGGGATTGTTTGCACAAGTGGCTCAACTCACATCGCTACAAGTTTGTCCTTTTACGGAAATCATTGCCTATCGCGATAATGAAATTAGTGACATAGTTAAATTAATCAATCAAGAATTAAGAGTAAATAAACCACTGGCTCTTAAAGTGGGTATTTCACCTCACGCGCCATACACCACAACCTCTGACGTACTTGAGGCTCTCACGGAGATTGCTAATGAAAAGTCAATACCAACGGCTATTCATTTGGCAGAATCAGACGAAGAATGGGAAATGTTTTTGGATGGAACTGGGAGGTTGTACGACGCAATGCATTCATTAGGCAGGACTATGGATGATTGCGGAAGAGGTTCGCCTGTGCAACATTTGGTAGAATCGAATGGATTTTCGAATACATCACTGGTTATTCATGCCAACCGACTACTTGACGCTGATGTGGCTACAATCAGAGCGGGAGGGGCTAGCGTGGTTCATTGCCCGGTAAGTCACGCTTGGTTTGCGCGAGATGACTTCGATTACAATCGCTTGGCTAAGGCTGGAATAAATGTAGCCTTCGGAACGGATAGTTTGGCCAGCGCAGGAAGCACTGCTGACAGAACGGAGTTGAATATGTTTACGGAAATGCAGCAGTTTTACTTTGGAAACACCAATCGAAAGAAAGAGGACATTCTGCAAATGGCAACAGAAAACGGAGCAAAGGCCTTGGGGTTGGCAGAGGAGTTGGGTCAAATAAAGAACGGTTTTATTGCAAATATTGCGGCGCTTCCGTTTAGTGGAAATATGCAGGAAGTTTTTGATGCAGTCCTGCATCATCAAGGCTCGGTAGGCATGCTTTTGATTGAAGGGAAACGTGCATTTTCTAGTGCAACCGCAGTTGCGAGTTGACTACAGTACTCAGAATTGAGAATTCTGTCTTTTTCAAATGCCAGCAATAACAGTCAAACCGCCGAAATCCACAAAGTACGACTTGCTTTCACTTGGTGAAATAATGCTGAGAATGGATCCAGGGGACTCTAGGATTCGATGTGCACGAAATTTTGATATATGGGAAGGGGGAGGCGAGTACAATGTCGCACGTGGTTTACGGAAGTGTTTTGGAATGCGAACCGGAGTTGTTACCGCCTTGGCCGAAAACGAGGTCGGTCGGTTGATTGAGGATTTCATCCTGCAAGGGGGAGTGGACGCTTCTTTGATTAAATGGATGCCTTATGATGGAATTGGCAGGACAGTACGCAACGGTTTAAACTTCACCGAACGAGGATTTGGAATTCGAGGTGCGGTGGGTGTGCCCGATCGGGGTTCGACGGCAGCATCGCAAATCAAACCAAACGATTTTGATTGGGAAGATATTTTTGGTAAACAGGGGGTTAGATGGTTCCATACAGGCGGTATTTTTGCCGCTCTTTCGGTATCCGCAGCCGAAACTTTGCTTGCTGCTGTTAAAATAGCTAGAAAACATGGCACAGTAGTGTCGTATGACTTGAATTATCGACCGTCACTGTGGAGAGGCATAGGGGGCAAAAAGAAAGCCCAAGAAGTTAATCGCAAGATCGCTGAATACGTGGACGTGATGATTGGTAACGAGGAGGATTTTACAGCATGCCTTGGATTCGATGTCGAGGATATGGATGACAATATAACCTCAATTGATGTGGAGAAGTTCAAGATGATGATTAATTCCGTTATTGTTGAATATCCGAACTTGAAGGCTACTGCGACCACGCTTCGAACAGTTCATACTGCAACTTCAAACGACTGGGGCGCCATTTGTTGGGCGAACGGTAGTTTCTATGAATCAGTCCATCGTCCAAGTCTTGAAATATACGATCGTGTAGGTGGCGGCGACAGTTTTGCATCTGGCCTAATTTACGGATTTATTACAAGTGGAAACCCGGAATTAGCAGTAAATTATGGTGCTGTGCATGGTGCGTTGGCCATGACAACCCCAGGGGACACTTCTATGGCATCTTTGGCCGAGGTAGAGAAAATCCTGAAGGGTGGGGGAGCAAGAGTGGTTCGTTAAAGCAACTTTCCTGTGCTCACTGCAGTGGATGGATGTTGGCGGAATAACCTTCGTGCTAATATATGTCAAGCGGTAGAAGCAGACAATACCGCAGAAGATATATTCTCTTTGGCTAGTGCATTCTCAGGATCGATGGTCAACACGTGCTCATACGTCTTTATGCAAGCATCAAAATATCCGGTGTTGTAATAACAGATAGCAAGTGCCAACAAAGCCTCTGTGTTCCCCGGTTCTAATTTAACTATCTTTTTATAGTCTTTTGCTGCTGTTTGATGATCGGCTTTGTTCAGGTTGTGGTCAGCCCTGACTTTAAGTGCGTTCACATAATTGGGATCATGTGATAATGCTTTTTCAATGTGATCCAAAAAGGAATTGGTTTCGCCAATTTTGTATTCAGCCAAGGCGAGTCTAGTAAGAAAATCTGATGAATTGCTCCTTAGTTGAACGGCTTTGCGTAAGTGATTTGCAGCCTGCCCATACAGACCTTTCTGAAACAGTAGGCTTCCTAGTGTGGCGAATAAATCTGAGTTTTCAGAGAAACTTGAGACTTCGTCTTCAAGGGTGACTATAGCTTTGTCTATTTCTCCCCTTTGGTAAAATTCATCTGCCTTACTTAAAATTGAATCAGAATCTTGAGCGATGACACTCTGCTCTTGCACTTCCTGATTCATGATCGTGTCGATTGCCTTTAAATTAGATATAGCAATTTTGTTAGAATTGTCCAATTCCAAGATCTTTTCATAGGTGATCTTCGCTTTATCATTTCTCCCAAGCTTATGGCAGCAAATAGCTGCACATTGCAGAATGTACAAATCCTCTGGATCGCATTTCAACAGGCTTTCAAACTCATTAAGAGCACTCTTGTGGTCTTCATCTAGATAAAGAACTTTGCCTTTCAGTTTACTTGCTTCGGAGCAAGGATGTAGCTCTAGTGATTTGTCTATTGCGGCAATTGCTGATTTATAGTTAGAATTGTTTAATTCTAATAGTGAAAGTTGCGTCCAGGCTTCAGGTGCGGTTTCGTCAAGCTGAATGGCTTTGTGAATTAGTTCCGTTGCTGTATTATATTCGCCTAGCTGGAAAAACAAAGTGCTCAGCGCTGTAATTACTTCATAATTGTCCGGAGTCTCATCAAATATTTTATTTAAGATTGCCTTGACGTCTTTGTTGTTTTTTTTGGTAAATGCGAGTTCGAATTCTATCAAACCTTCAGCCAGTCCTTGGCACTCAACGACCTCCTCCTCATTAGGAATGGTATGAGAGAGAGCCGAATTGATTTGATCAGGATTCGAAAGAACTTGAAGGTTGTTGATAGCACACTCATTATTTGTGTCAATCATCAGTACCCGTTCAAAGACTGACTTTGCAGTTTCTGTTTCGCCGCCTTCATGCAACGCGTAACCCAAGGCAAGGTAGAATTCAGGAAAATCAGACTTAATTTCAATTAATTTTGCAAAAATGCGGGCTGCGTCAAGATATCTGGATGTTTGAAGATTAATTTTCCCAAGAAAGCGGAGGGCCTCTATGTGAGTTGGATTAATTTCCAGTGCAATTCCAATGCTGGATTCAAACTCTTCTATTCTTCCGCAGAACAGAGCAGCCATCGATAAGCGGGTATAAGCATCAGCATTCCTCGGGTTAAGTTCTATTTCACTGCGGAACATGTCCCTGGCTTTTTCGTATTTGCCGAGCTTGAAATAGACGCTGCCGAGAGCAGACGTAAATATCGCCTCGTTGGGGGCTAGGTTAACGGCCTGCTCGAGCGTTTCAGCTGTAGAATCAGGATTACCTGCATTGTTAAAGAATTCTGCATCATTCAAAATATCGTGAATTTTTTCATCTGAAGAGTGAATTTTATCAAGATTCTTGTTTGCGACCGACAGTTTAGCATTACAGGTAGCCAAATTGTCTAGGGCCATATCGTTGCTTGGATCCAGATTTAATACACGCTCATAGCAATCCTTAGCTACATCTATCTCTCTAAACTCATAAAGGCACGAACCCAACCGCATAAGGACGTCAGCGTTATCAGGATTCACGCTTAAAACCTTGAAATACGATTCTGCTGCATTCTTTTTTTTGTTATTTTGGAAACAAAGGTCACCTAACAACCTGAGGGAGTCAATGTGCTCGGGATCAATGTTGAGGGCAGTTTCTAGAGAGTTTTCAAACTGCTCAATGCTGTCGCCCTTTAAATAAGCTATTGCAAGATACGTATGGTAGTCGGCTTTTTCTGGGTCTAGCTTGCTTGCTTCCTTGTATTTATCAATAGCATCATCGTTGTTACCAAGCTGAAATTCCATATTCCCCCAAGTCGCCCATAGCTCTGCATTGGATGGATCATTTTTGACTGCCTCCCGTATTTTTTCTGCTGCACCTGTAAAGTCGTTTTTAAGGTAACAGGCGTCAGCTTTCTTTATTATGGAGTCTATGTGCTTATTCATGAGAGTTGATAAAAATCACGCAAGAAGTTGAAGTACTGTTTTAGGTAAGGCGTTAGCTTGTGAAAGCATCGATGTGCCGCTTTGGACCATGATTTGATACCTTGCGTACTGTGTCGCTTCGTCTGCGACGTTCACATCGTTAATTCTGCTCATGGCTTTAGAGAGGTTTTCCTTCGTGCTGGTTAATTGTGCGTTGGTAAAATCCAATCGACTTTGAATTGCGCCAATTTGAGCCCGGTCTAGGGCTATCTGTGACATAGCCTTGGAGATGTAATTAAGTGTTTTTTTTGCGTTTTTAAAAGACTTAATATTAACCGTATCTGAGTCTTCGTTCGTAAACTGATAAACCTCTGAGTCAAGGTGTACGGGGGGGATGAGGAAATCACTTCTACTTGAATCTATTGTGACTTTTATTTCATCCGTCGAAAACAAATCCACACCGTTGAATTGTTTTGATTTTGCGCGATTAAGAAATGATTTCAATTGTTGGAATTCCTTGTCGTACAGCTCCCTGTCTGTATCGGACAATGTAGAATCTCTTGCCAGCATTGATAGCTCGCCCATTCGAGTTAATGCTGTGTTTACTGTTTTGAGATATCCATCCTGAGTTTGGGTGAAAGATGCCGCATTTGCAATATTATCAAAAGATGCATCTAGTCTCCTCATTTGAGACTCATACCTTGAGGTGACGGCCAGGCCTGCGGCATTATCGGATGGTCTGGTTATTTTTTTGCCGGAGGACAGCCTGTTCAGTGAACTCGACAATTGCCTCCTGTTCGCCGTCAGGTTGCTGGCTGTGTTCTCAGCAACATTATTTGTATTTATAACCACGGTGTACGCATTTAGTAACGAGTGCGCCTGAGTGAGGGTTTAGTGCGCTTTTGCGCTATTCTGCTATCTTAACAGCTGTAATGCCGCTTGAGGAAGAGTATTAGCTTGAGTAAGCATAGTAGTACCTGATTGTACTAGAATCTGGTATTTAGCATACTGCGTTGCCTCTTCAGCAACGTCAACATCTGTAATCCTAGAAACTGCCGAGCTCAGATTTTCCTTCGTTACGTTTAATTGCTCCTTAGAGAAGTTAAGGCGAGCTTGAACGGCGCCAAGACTTGCCCTGTCCACGGCTACCCGAGATATTGCTGCTTTCACATTCGTAAGTGCTGTCGATGCGCTAGCTGTGCTCGCGATTCCAGAAGAAGTTGTGTCGATTGCATACCCATATGATGCATTGCCGGTAATTTGTATTGGTCCAGCATCGAAAGTGTTACCATCAGAGTCAACGGTAACGGCAAGAGAGGTTGTACTGAAGATGTTAACTCCGTTAAATTCCTTGGTCGCCGTAGCACTAACAAAACTCTGAAGTTGAGAAAACTCTGACTGGTAGAGTTCGCGGTCAGCATCAGATTTTGTCTGATCAAGCGATAGCATGGCTAATTCTCCCATCCTTCTAAACGCTCCTTCTAATGTCTTCATGAATCCGTCTTGGGTTTGAGTCCAAGACATGCCGTTTCCGACATTCGACAGAGCAGAATCAACGCGACTGATCTGCCCTTTCAAACGGGATGACACAGCAAGACCGGCGGCATCGTCCTTTGGGTTAACAATTTTAGCTCCCGAACTTAACCTTGCCAATGAACGGGCGAGTAACTCTTGACTCTGATTCAGGATGTTTGTAGTCTTTAATGCTTCTATATTAGTATTTATTATCATGATGTTAAATTATTTTAGTAGGAGTTGTTGGTTTTTTTTTGTCAAACAAAGCCTGAATTTTATGTTTGTTGTTGGGAGCAGCGGCAGCGGCTCGGTTGCTTTCCAGTATTTCATCGTAAATCTCTTTGCGCAGCACTGTGATATTCTTTGGCGCCCTTACGCCTAGTTTGACGGACTCCCCCTCGAATCGAAGGATATCCAGAAATATCTTCCCGTCGATTACAATGCTCTCGTTCGCTTTCCTTGATAAAACCAACATGATTATATATGTGAGGCAACATTCTTAACCAATTTACTCTAGTTGTTGAGTGGATATGTCGTAGGCAATGCCATTGCATTGACGGGAACCACCTGTTTTGCCACCATTGAATGACGGTTTACCAAAATGGGACCCTTTAAGTTTACCGTCATTGATTGACTGGATCCGAAAGTAACAATATTAAATATTAAAGCATCATCGCTCTCGTTGAGTTGAAGAAAATCGACGTCCATCTGACCTATTTCAATTGAATAAGTGTCCAGGACATGCGCCGGCGGAACTAAAAGAAATGCTTGATTATGACTGGCGACACCTTCCATCCAGAAAAATGGTTCCAAGTCTGCTAACGGTTGAAGAGAGTACTCGTTTATTTCCTCAAAACCTAGAATTCCAGATGGGAACGTTAGATTCACCGGAAAGCTAACTTTCTGGCTTTCTATCTTTTTCTGCGCCTTGTTTTCCTGTAGCGTCAGCATACACAACCGACTGAGCACAGGCCATGCCAAAAGATAGTGTGATCTGGAATTAAAGAATATCGACTGTTTTAATTGCTTTTATTACCTGTCCTCGTGAATGCTTGGGTAAGAGACTGACGCTTGGGCAACTTCTAACGTATTAATAGTCAATAGGATAGATGTCATTCCGCTGTTAACTTATCCAGCGATCCTCTCCATATTAGGCGAACAGAATCTACTCTGGTGCGTGCCTGGTTGAGGATGTCCGTCAGTCTTTCTTGGTCCTTTTCTAGTGATGTTAGTTCGATCTTACGAACATTTTTGCTCCGTAAAGCCAATGTCATTAGACGTTCAATTTCAGTTGAATGAGCGCGTTGCATGGTTTCAGCCGCGACAAGGGCCAACACTTTCGATCGTTTTGATGCAAGCTTATCGCATGATTGCATCATTAGTGAGATTAACTTGGTCAATTGATGAGATCTGGGGATTAAATGGGAGGGAACATTTTTTAACATTTGAGGAGTGGTAATGAATTTACCGTCTAAATCTGTTGCGGGCTTTCCGAGATGGTTGACTACAATTCGAATTGGAGTTGGAGCAAGAAAACGATTTGCGTTTAGTTCGCTTGGCGCGAGGCATTCTAAAACAAAAACAGTCTCAAGATAAAGAGCAGGAGCAGATTCACTTTGCCAGTGTGCGAAAACTGCGGTTCCATCGTTAGATCCCAGTAACTGATCGGCGCAGGCGGATACGACAGGATGGTCACATGACAGAAACATCAAATCATCGCGTGAAGCAGCCTGTGCTCGATCAAATGTTAAGCTAAAAGCCCCTCCTCGGCTTTCAGGGAGGCTAATTGGGAGTCTGTCGGCGGCCCCCAATCGATATGAACGTGATCCTATGTCATCGATTTCAAGCCCCAAATAATCAAATATCTTAAGGGAGAAAGATTCCAGTTGGCCGGTTTCTTCAAATTTCTGTATAAGGTGAACAAGTTTTGATGAAATCGTGCTCACGTGAGAGTTGAATTCGAGAAGTTGATCCATGCCTTCTCGGAGAGTTGATTTGATGGTTTCACGGTCTGTCGCTGTTTTCTGAATTAACTCTTCGAAGTTGTCAGATGTTCCGGTAAAATGTTTGTGTAATTGGGATTTATATTTATCCACTAGAGACTGACCGACCAGAAAACTCTCCTCAAAAGCGTTTAAGCCGCGGTGTAGCCACATGGCCAGAAGTTCACTGCAGCTAGAGTTTATAAAGGGGATATGAATATGGATGTCTTTTGTTTGGCCGATGCGATCCAAGCGCCCAATCCTTTGTTCGATTAACTCTGCGTTCAAGGGAATGTCAAACATTACTAAATGTCTACAGAATTGAAAATTTCTCCCTTCACTGCCAATTTCCGAACAAATCAGTAGTCTGGCACCTTCTTCCTCCGAAAACCAAGCGGCGTTTCGGTCTCGTTGGATTAATGTCAAATCTTCATGGAAAACTGTTAGCTTCAAGTTTATTCTGTTTCGAACGGCTTCTTCAAGCGCTAGTAGTTTCGCTTTGGTACTGCATATTAACAGGAATTTGTCATGCTTGTTTTCGGTTAGCATGGTCGTTAACCACTCAATCCTTGGATCTTGGGTTAAGACGTGTTTTGGCTCAGTTTCAATTAATCCAATATCGTATTTGAATTCATTTGGGCTGTTGTCTGTCGAAAGTGTTTTGCTTGAGGGGGGCAAAGGGTAGAATTTGGCCAAGCGCTTGGGAAATCCTTGAACCGATTTTCGGGTGTTTCTAAATAATACTCTGCCAGTTCCGTGGCGATCTGCTATGTCTCGAATTAGCTCCGCCTTGGTGGATTCGCTTACATTGTGACTCTTGTCCCATTCTGCTTTTGCTCTCGTCAGAATGGTGTCGGTGGCTTGGAAGTTGTCTAAATCAGAGCGTTGTAAATTAGATTTAGAGGTGAGTTTTTTGCATATTTTTGCTACAGACGTGTATTTTTTCATCTCCTTACCGAACGACCCAAGGTCAGGGAATCGGTTAGCGTCAAGCAAATGCAATCGGGCAAAATGAGCATCAAACCCCAACTGGTGAGGGGTAGCTGTTAGTAATAAAATGGATTTTACTTTTTCTCCAAGTCTATGAACGAGATCGTACTTTTCACTTGATCGGTTTGCAGTCCACTTGAGATGGTGCGCCTCGTCCACGATGAGTAAATCCCAAGAGGCTTGCACACACTGTTCCATGCGTTTGGGCGATTTAGACAACCAATCGATACTGGCAAGAATTAATTGATCGTCTTCAAAGGGATTTCCATCGGTGTCGGCTTTCTCAATCGCAGCGCAGCGCTCTTCGTCGTAAATGGAAAACCAGCGATTGAATCGTCGTAACAGCTCAACAAACCACTGGTTTACCAGTGAATTAGGGAGCAGTATCAATACGCGTTTGGCCCGTCCGTTAATGATCAATCTGTTTAGGATTAGGCAAGCCTCAATAGTCTTACCCAAGCCGACTTCATCTGCCAGGAGTACACGAGGAAATTGGCGATTAGACACTTCATGCGCTATGAAGAGTTGATGGGGGATAAGGTTAACTTTAGCGCCCAATAGGCCACGAACAGGGGATTTACGCCATTTAAAAAGCAGATTTAGTGCGTCCTGACGTAAATCGAACAGTGTGTTATCGCTGGTTTGCCCGGCTTTTAGTCGCTCTTCAGGGCCGCAGTTAGACATGGAGGAATGAAGATCTTGTTCCGGTAGGTCATATGCTTCCCCGTGGTAGGTAAGCAGTCCTTCTGCTTCCGATATTCTCTTTATGGATAGATTTACATTGTCGTCACCTAATACAATCGATCCTACTTGAAATGTAATTCGATTGAGGGGGGGGGATTCAAGCGAGTAGCACCTAGTTTCTTCACATGCTGGGAAGGCAACTACTACATGTTGTTCATTAATTGACTTGATGACACCAAGGCCAAGTTCAGGCTCAGTATAACTCGCCCACCGCTGCCCAGGAGCATACGCCACTGACTTTATGTCTTGATTCATTATCGGTTAAACAACCGGACGAATCATAATAAGACGGTGCCTTGGTATGAAGAAATTTCTAGTAGATGCAATCCAGAGGGATCGTTTCCCCGCAACTGCATTCTACAATAATTTGGGTAATGCTATCTCCATTTCTGACAATTTTAACGTTGGCTTTATGGGTGGCCGCTGTTTCTTCGGTTGAATCATCTAGATTCCCACTTCGGCTTGGAACTTGGATGTTTTTCAGTGGCTCGGGTTTCGTGGGCTTATTGTTTGGGAGTTGTTCAATCTGCTTTGACTTAAACTCAGTTTTGTCAACGTTTTTACTTGTGTCGTTTTGCGACGGGAGCCTTTGCCCCTTTGGGGTGAATTCTTGTTGGGGTGGTTCTCGGTCTGACCCCGCATTGCACGGGGCATCAGTTTTTTTAGGCACGAAATCTGACATTTTGATTGATGGGATCGTTACTTTTTCTCTCTGATGACAATCGACACATTTTTACCAGATCTGGCCTTTCCGTGAGTAGCCCGTTTTGGTCCGTATCCGACGACTTTCTTTATGTTACTGGGGCTTACTCCATTTTTATTGATTAATCTATTGCGGATATCAACGGCTTGTTTGATGGATTCATCCCATGCATTGCCCGTGCCTTCGCCAACTCCTGAAGAAAAACCCTCAACTTCTATTTCTAGATCTTCAAGAGGTTTTCCAAATCTGTCATGTTTACGGCTCAGCCAAGTGCCAAGGCTATCCACAACGACCTCACCGTAAGCAGAGAGATCCTTTTCACCATCATTAAATACATCTCTCTGAGGGGTGTTAAAGAGGCTTACCTTTACGCCTTCATCGACGACCTCAATATGCATGTTTTCATTTTCCCTAAACTCCGAACTTTGAACATACGACTTTTCAATGTCTTCTGTAGTTTTGCGTATCAAATTTCTTGGTGCTAGGGCGGGCTTAGAGAAGTTTGCCTTTCGTGACGACGCAACGTTTGCGTTTTTTATATCAATCAGACCAGGCGTTGCTTGCTTCATAACAGTGTTTGGATTTTTGAAATATTTGGAAATTTCAGACATGGCTTCTTCGTCGACAGAGGTCAACCACAAGCACATGAACAGGGCAAATAACCCTGTAACAAGGTCTGCGTATGCTACTTTCCATGCACCACCCATAATTATTATTCTTCTGGTTTTGTGCGGATCAAGATATCAAATCGCTGATTCTTAAAATCTTGCGGATTTTCTGTATCCAGAGGAGTTGAGTCACCTGCTCCGACGATTTTTACTATTTGCTCCTCTTCCGCACCTGTCTTTAACAGTTCACCTAACACCAAAGTGGATAATTTCGACGACATGAGCCATGGGGTCTCGACGCCTTTGGGGACGTACCCTGTGATTTCAATCGGAGATCCTCTTCCGTTGTTTAGATTGTAGCGGGCTAATAGAATTCCAACCGAATTCAATGCTGTATGGCCATAATCGCTCAATGCAAGAGATTCGTCATCGGTTTCTTGGAACAAATGCCTGGATGTTTCGCTTAAGAAACTGACTAGTACACCCTCGTCCACCCGCTTTGCCTGGATGTTTCGGTTGTCCCTAATCTCCTTGTTGTTCATAAAAGTCTTGATGACATCCTCCTCGTTTATGCGTTGGTGTTTGAGTTCGGCAGGTGAGTCTCCCTTGAAGTGGCTTTCGCGCGCGGAAACGACATCGTCTTCTCGCATTTGAATGACGCGGGTGGACTTCCGGGTAATTGCCATCCAAGGATCTCGGAAGTAGGCGGAAACTGTACCCTTCACTTCTTCATCCTGCCCTAGAATCCAAAGCACCATGAACAGTGCGAACAGGGCGGTTACAAAGTCCGCGTAGGCAACTTTCCATGCGCCACCAGCCATGACAGATTATTTGGCTGTTTTAAGCAGTGTTTCCAAATCCCCAGCGGTGGGTTGGAACCTATGCTCGATTTCTCTACGTCCAATTTCACAGGCAACTAATGGGGGGAGGCCAAGAGCGAATGCTACTACGCTGGCCTTGATCACTTTCATGTATGTAGTTTCACCTTCGTTGTAAAAATGGACATTTACTGCCAGCGGTGCTATCACGCCATACGATATGAAAATCCCGAGAAAGGTGCCAGATAGTGCGGCTGCGATCATCGAGCCCACTTTTTCGGTGTCATTGAGGTATTGCATGGTGTTAATGATGCCCATAACAGCAGCCACAATTCCAAACGCCGGCATGGAGTCAGCGACCAAATGCATAACGTGAACAGGGGCGTGCTTTTCGTGTTCGATATGTTTAACGCCGGCATCCATCAGCGGACCGATCTGTTCGGGTTTCAATCGTCCATCAACCAACGGTCTCAAGCCGTCACAAAAAAAGTCTACTGCCCTGTGGTTGGTGTAGAATTTGTCGTATTTTTTAAATAACGAACTGCCTTCTGGGTTCATTACATGCTCCTCCAAAGCAATCATTCCGTTACGTCGGCCAAGTTGAAATAGTTCGTACATCATTTTGAACAGATCCTCGTAATCCTCCTTTTTATATGGAGCCCCTTTTAGGGTGTTCAGAACGCCTTCCACAATTCCTTTTAGAATTGCGGCGGGTGCCATGACAATCGCGCAACCAAAAAGCATCCCAAGGATTGTGACAATTTCTGCCGCATGGATCAGGAGCATCACGTGCCCTCCTGCCATATAAAATCCGGCGAGACTTCCTCCGACTATAACAATAAAACCGATGATTACAACCATGCGTCTATCTCCTGAAACACTCTTTTGTGCCTGTTGTTTCTATGCGTTTGATGAAACTTCGCAGAGTGATTACGGCTTCGGTGTGAATTTGGCAGACTCGTGACTCTGTTATGTTCATTATTTCAGCGATGTCCCGCAAGCGAAGCCCTTCGTAGTAGTAGAACGCAATCACCTTTTGTTGCTTTGGGTTCATTTCTGTTAAACGCCTCCGAACTAGTTCCTGTAGGTCGCGATTGCTGGCTTCAGCGCTCGGATCAAGCTGTTTCTCGTCCAACTTCTCCTCAATCGCCTCATCAGACTCGATCCTGGCCCATTGATCGTTGAAGGAGATGTAAACACGCTTTTGCACTTGGTCAAGTAGTTCCCTGTACTCATTGAGCTTTAGGCTCAAGTGCTCGGCGATTTCCTCCTCAGTAGGCGGGCGTTCTAAATTGCCGGTTAATTCATAAATGGCTTGCTCTATCTTACGCATTTTAGCAGCCATCGTGCGCGATCCACTGAATTTCTTACGAATGGCATCCAGGATCGACCCGCGGATTCTGCGGCTACAGTAAGCCTCAAACGGAACACCTAGCGTGGGATTGAAGTTGCGCTTAGCTTTTATCAAAGCAGTTAATCCGATGTTACGAAAGTCTTCAATTTCCTGTTTCAGAGATGGATGGTAAGCCAGCCTATGAACCCATTTAACAACCATAGGCGTGAACTTTTCAACCAGTTCGCTTTCCGTATGAGCTTGATAACCGCTCTCAGGTATCACTACAGGTTGCGCGCCCCTAAAAGAAGGAGGGAGATCTTTCTCTGGTATTATGGGAGATTGTGGCGACTTGCTCATTCGGTGTCGACTTTCGGTTCAGCGGTTGGTTCTGGCTCTTGTTGTGCGGTCGGGTTAGCAGCTTGTTCGGATAAAGTAGTCTCTTTCTGCTTTAAGTCGTCCAGGAATATAATCGCCAGTTGTTTTCTTATTGTCAGCCCCCACCATCTGGAAAGCAGCAATCCGGCTAGCATTGCGATGACAGCACGCAGCAGCGTGACTTGCAGGGAGTTTTCCTGAGCATAACCTAAGGCTAATACTGTTAAAAAGCATGTACCCGAGATGGCTGACATCATGAGTTTCATTTGCTATTTTCTGCGAACTATCACCGTAGCCACGCACTGCCTTGCCCTGTCTGTCAGTGCGATTTCGCTTGGTTCACCCTTTGGTATCTCATTGTTCAATGACAGGTTGGGAATATTGTCTGTCAGGAAACTTTTAACGATGTTACTCGTTAATCCAACCAGTTCCGTTTTTTGTTCGTAATCAGATTCAAAGGAAAAACCTACCGCTTGGCCAAGCGAATCGAAAATCATAAAGTATGACAGGGTGTCGGGAATCTCGGTTGTATTTAAAATAAAGGTGGAATTGTCCCTCTGACTTACCGCGTGCTCACTAACTGTTCCTTTGACAATTTGAGGTGCAAAATTGTGTGCGGATGGTGTGTCTAAGCTGACAGCATACAGCGGAGTGCCGCTTGGCGTGTCATTGTTGATGGATAGAGGAAGTGGGGGAAACTCGCCTGACACCTTTATTGCGGCTATGTTGTTTTCTTTGCTGATATAAATTGAGTCTGACACGGAGAACGTTCCTGCTTCCGTGATGATGCTAATGTCGTAACCGGATTCTAGCGTGAGGGTTTGTTGGTCAAGACTTAGCGCTTTCGTTGACGTGATAAGCCAGCCATCTTGGCTAACGAAAAAACCGGCAGCGGCAAAAACCTCTGGCTCCTTTCTGTGGGCAGTTGTTCTGTTAAACCGGCTGGTTTGAGATTTTGCGGGCGGAGGATGTTGAACAAATTTGGCTGCTGCGTCACTTGCAGCAGCGATTCCTTCATGACTCAACAGTCTGGAGCCTTGGATTCTTTGCAGTGCCGTGCTTGCCTTGGGCATGCCGTTCTTTTTAGCCAAGCTCCACCACATGTAAGCTTCCCCGAATTCGATTTCTGTTTTGCCTGAGTTATAAACGATGAGCCCTAGGGAATATTGTGATTCGGGATGTCCGCTTAAGGCTGCAATGTGGTAGTTCTTCTTTGCCAACGCGTGGCTTTGTGCAACTCCGATTCCGTATTCATAACAACGGCCCAAGTTGAATATTGCCGAAAGAGAACCTGATTTTTTAGCCATTTCGTACAGACGGAAGGCGGATTTGTTGTTGCCGGCTGTTTCATCGAGGTAGCCTAAGGCGAACTGGGCATCCGAGTGATTCCCGGCAGCAGCCAAGGCGAACCAACGCTTGGCCAATTGGGTGTCCTGCGGGCTTTTACTAGGTAGTTGAGAGTGAGCCAATCCAATGCCGTAGGCAGCTTCGATCAAGGTTTCATCTTGGTAATATGCTTTCATATACCAGTCCTTGGCTTCGAGCATTTTGGTCTCATTCCTTAAATTCAATGCTTCATCCAAAAGCATGTTGGCGTAGTTTAACTGGCCAAAGCGGTTGCCTTGATCGGCTGCGGTACGATACCACTCGATAGCTTTTTTGAGATCTTGCTCGACACCAAGTCCGGTTTCGTAGCAGTAGCCAAGGTTGGCTTGAGCCATTGCGTAATTGGCCTTGGCCCCTATCAGGTAGAACGCCACTGCTTTGCTTCCGTTTATTTGTGCTCCGTGACTGCCTGTCTGGAATGCTTTGCCAAGATTGTACGCTGCCCACCCTTGGTCTTTGTTCTGCTTCCACACAGCCAGGCCTGATTCGCTTTCTGCCGGTTGTGCGGGATTGTGATCTTGATCTTTTACTACCTTGTCCGCAAGTGCGGACGTGTGGGGAAGCAACAAAATGGTCAACGCCCATCCAGACAGCAGCGTGACGTATCGTTGCCGCTGCCAGCGAGTCGATTTTATTTCGCGGCTTTGAACCATTGTGTGTTTGGTTCCGCAGTTTGATAGGCGGAGCACCGTGCAGAGTTAAGCTAGTCTTGGGCCAAGGTGTTCGATTTGCAGGCATTTTGTGCGATTAGTCCGGATTGACCCGTCTTGGTGCTCGCATTCGGTGAATTCTGGCGCCTAACAGTCTTGTGGGTAATTGTTTGAAGTGAAATGGCATGAGGGTTGCTCCGACGCTCCCGGAATGCTGGAAGCAATCTACGCCAGAGAGTCCTATGTGGCCTTGAAAAAAACGCTGGATGCAGCGGTGCTGCGTCATCAGGCGATATCCAGTAATCTCGCGAATCTTGAGACTCCGCACTACAAGCGGATTGATATCAGTTCCGATTTTGAGGCTCGGTTGCAGAAGGCGGTGGGTTCCGGTGACATTTCTAGCATTTACAGGGTGCGGCCGCAAATTGAAGTGGATCGCACAGCTGTCCCGGATGCTTTGAATGGAAATACGGTGAAGATGGAGGAAGAGCTATTGCATTTACAGAGGAACACCATGACACATTCGTTTGCACTGCAAGTGTTGGGGCGATCGCTCAACAAAATCAAATCTGCGATCACAGGCAGGGTGGGCTAAGAAAGATTGAACGATGGATTTAATCCCAGGACTACAAAGTAGCGCATCAGCACTTCACGCCGAACGAGTACGGATGGAGGTAATCTCTCAGAATATAGCGAACGCCAACACTACGAAAGCAGAGAACGGGGAGCCATACCGCCGCCAATTAGTTCATTTTGACACAATTCTAAGAAAGCAGATAGGGAGGAATAGGGACTTGGCCAGCAACAATTTGTCCGAAGTGCAGGCCAGCAAGATTATCGAGGATTCACGACCTTTTCGTGAGGTTTACCAACCGGGGCACCCCGATGCCAACGAGAACGGAATGGTGCAATACCCAAACGTGCATATTCAGGAGGAAATGGCCGATATGATTTCGGCGTCCCGGGCTTATGAGGCGAATATGGCAGTGATCCAAACTTCTCGCAGCATGGCCATGAAAACCATTAACATGGGCAAGTAGTTTTTTAGGTAGCAAAGTACAATTATGCAGCCCGTAACACTCAACACCAATCCGCTAGCAAATAGCATGATGGAAGGCCACTTGGCCAAGGCCAAGGCCATGGAGGGCATGGCTGGTCAAATGAATGCGATTGGCGGGCAGTTCAGCCAGCACTTGGCCCAGCTTGGCCAAGTGGCGCCGGCAAGTACTCCGAGCACTGCGCCGGCGACCGTGACGCAACCTCAATCGGCGACGGATGGTGTTTTTGATAATGTGCTTGGAAATTTCGTTCACGAGGTGAACGACAAGCATGTGAAAATGGGCAACTCCCTCCAAGCCATGCTCTCCGGGAAGAACGTACCACTGCACCAAGTGATGACGGAGTTTCAGGAAGCAGGGGTTGCGTTCACCATGATGGTTGAAATGAGGAACAAGTTGCTGGAATCCTACAAGGAATTAATGTCAATGGGACTGTAGGGGCTATTGAAGGCGATTGAATCATAGTTGAAATGCAAGCGATAAAGGAATTACTGAAGCAGTTGGTTGGCATCTGGAGTGAGCTTGGCTTGAACCAAAAAGTAACGGTGATGGCGGCAGGTTTTGCAGTTGTTGCCGGTTTGGTGGCCGTACTTGTTTGGGGGGGGAGAACTGAATACACGCTTTTATACGGTAATCTAGATACAGCCGAGGCCGGACGTGTGACTCAAGCTCTGGACGCGAGCAGCATCCAGTACAAGATAGGTCAAGGGGGTGGCGCGATCTATGTCTCTTCCACCCAGGTCCATCAAACACGCATGCAGTTGGCGACCCAGGGGATTCCCAAGGGAGAGGGCATAGGGTATGAGTTGCTGGACAGAAATACACTGGGCATGTCCGACTTTATGCAGCATGCCAATTACAACCGCGCCGTTCAGGGAGAGTTGGCCAGAACGATCGCCAAGTTTAACGGGGTGGAATTTGCCAAGGTGATGATCGTGAGTCCTGAAAACCGGCTCCTCATTGATCCCGGCCGCCACGCGACAGCTTCTGTTTTTTTGAACATGCGGGGGATGAGTCGTCCTTCATCCGAGACTGTGGGGGCGATACAAATGCTCGTTGCCAACTCAATTGAGGGATTGAATGTCAACCATGTGTCGGTGGTGGATAGCGCAGGGAACGTGCTTTCCGTTCATGATGAAGAGGGTTCTCTTGTCGCGGTGACGTCATCCCGCCTTAGGGCCCGGCAGGAGTTGGAGAATTATCTGACAAAAAAAGTTGAGAGTATGCTTGAGAAAGTGGTTGGCGCAGGGAATGTGGTGGCACGTGTTTCGGCCGACGTCAACACGGATTCGGAGACGATCACTCAAGAAATCTATAATCCCGATTCGAAAGCAGTCAAAACAGAGAACTTAACAGTCGAACAAACATCTGAACCGATTGCAAACCCAGGAGGGCTGGCCGGGGTGACGCCCAATATCGCAACAGGGGGAGCGAATACTCAGGTGGCTGTCGGTTCGACGAATCAGGTCGGTTTTCTGAAGCAGGATACCGTTACGGAGTATGCCGTTTCAAGGAGTATGACCAATAAGGTTGTGTTGCCGGGGCAGATCAAGGAGTTGAATGCCGCTGTTTTTGTAAACACAACCAATCCGCCGGCGGGCTTGATCGGCAGCCTTCATCAGGCGGCAGTTCTGGCGCTGGGTTCATACGTCACGGATACAAACAAGGTTCAGGTTCAGCCTGTCATGTTTGATACATCGGAGAGAGATCGCATGGTTGCGGTTGTGGGATCAACCAAGTTTTGGACCCGTTTTTGGGATTTGGGAGAAACGCTGGTTTATGTTGTCTTGTTGGCGGGAGGATTGTTCCTTGTTGTTCGCACGTTCAAGAGCACCAGCGAGGAGTTTATTCCGACAGGGATGACTGTAGGTGAATTAATGGCAGATCGCTTGGCGGGCGAAGGGGCTGCTGTTGCTTCAGGTGCGTTGCTGCCTTCAGTAGAAGGCCAGCCCGTCGCCGCTCAGGGCCCGATTGCGGCCGTTCCCGGTGAAGTTGACCAGGAAGTTGAAGAGGATGAGGTGGAGATGATTACTGAGGAGAAAAAGAAGTTAGTCATGGATTTTGGGCTAGGCAAGAAACAGCCTGAAAGAGTGACAGTTGAGGTTTTGAAGGATTTGATTGAAGAAAAGCCGGAGAAAATGAGCCAAGCCGCTCGAAGCTGGTTATTGTCCGAAGACGAATACGGTGATAAATTCTAGACTGTGATGGACTCGACGGCGGCACCAACTGAACTCAAGTTAACTCAGGTACAGAAACTGGCAGCATTGATGATTCTGCTCGGAGAGGATGCAGCTGGAATCATCCTCAAAACATTTGATAAAAACGAGCGAGAGCAGGTGTGCGCGGAAATGGCCAACCTCCCGATGCTCAATCTGGATCAGCAGCAAAGGATTCTCAGGGAATACACAGAGCGGGCTGTTGATGCGATATCCTCCCTTGAAGGCAGCGAGGAGTACACGAAAAGAGTGCTCGAAAGAGCGGTTGGCATGTTTGAGGCGGAGGAAATCATAGGCCGTGTTTCGATGAGCCGAACATCGGTGGCTGCGATGCAGCAGATAATCGACATGGATCCGCTTGGCATAACCAATCTCATTAAGGAGGAACAGGCTCAGACCATCTCGCTCGTTTTGAGCTACTTGCCGCCTGCCAAGGCTGGGGATGTCCTGCTTCGGCTCCCAGAGTCCGTTCGTGAGAATGTGATTGAGCGCTTGGCCAAACTGGAGCCAACGCCCATCGAAGTGGTTGAAACTGTCGGCAGAACCTTATCCAAGAAGATCGGCGACAAAATTACCCGTTCTCTCAATCAGACTGGCGGGTACCAATCGGCCGCGTCTTTACTTAAAAATATGGCTAAGGACTCTCGTGATGAGATCCTGAACAACATGGATGAACGCATTCCTGATCTGGTTCGGGAGATCAAATCGAAGATGTTCACATTTGATGACTTGGCCGATCTCGACAACCGCGTGTTGCAGAAGGCGATGACACAGGTGGATGCTGACAGATTGCCGCTGGCGTTGATAGCCTCAACTGATCGAGTGAGGGATGCCCTGCTTGGAGCCATGTCCAAACGTGCTGCGGAGACAGTGCGGGAGGAAATGGAAAACTTGGGCAAGGTCAAATTGGCAGATATCAACGCAGCGCAGGAAACTGTTGTGGGTGTGATAAGGGAGATGGAGGATTCCGGGGAGTTGGAGATTGGTTAAACGCACAATGATTGCACAGGAAGAAGAACAGAGCGTGGATTTGGGCGCGTCGATTAACGGCCAGATGAAAGATGTAAGGATATCCACCGAGAGTTCGCCTTTCAATCATGTCGAAGTAGTCTCGCGGGAAGATCTTCAATTAACGGAGCAGGCGGCATACGAGCGTGGCAAGAAAGAGGCGGAAGATAATCTTCAGGAGCAGTTGGATTTTATGAAGAGCGAGTACGTGAGTCAGAAAGATAAGGAGATCACGGACTTTTGCAACAATCTACGGGACGACCTTGGTTCACAGATTCCCAAAATCCTTCAATCACTTGAGAAGCACGTCATCAATCTTGCGGCAGATATAGCTATGAAAATTGTGGCTGATTTGCCAATAGACAAGACGATGGTCGAAGGCGTTGTCAGGGATGCCTTGACCAAGGCGGAGAATGATGCTGAGATTGTTGTCCATTTGCATCCGGACGATCTGGGTCTGCTGACTAAGGGTGAGTCTGAACTGCTTAATGAAGCCCAAGGCGGGGGCAAAGTTGTCTTCAAACCCTCTCATGAGGTCACAAGAGGAGGGTGTTTGCTGGATACTCATTACGGAGTCGTGGACGCCCAACGGGAAACGAAAGCGGAACTCCTTAAGCAGGCCGTTACAGGATGACTCACACCGCGATTGAAGAACCTTTTTCACCGACTCTGATCGCTCGCGCCCAGTCAGAGTTGAGCCAAGTGCACCTCGTACAGCACAAGGGTAGGGTGGTGCAGCTAATTGGATTGGTAATCGAATCGCAGGGGCCAAGAGCGGCTATCGGTGATATTTGCAAACTCGAGTCAGCCAGCAACCCTGACGGGGTTATGGCTGAAGTGGTTGGGTTCCGTAATCAGAATCTGTTGCTTATGCCGCTCGACCAAATGGAGGGTATCTACCCGGGTTGTGAGGTTCTTGCAACTGGGGCATCACTCAAAACACCTATCGGAGAGGAGCTTCTCGGTCGAGTGCTTGACGGTTTGGGTAATCCGCTTGACGGGATGCCTGCACCCACGCAATTCAAGTCTTCAGATTCCAAGTCAAGGGTACCTCATCCTCTGACGCGATCCCGTATTCATCAAATATTTCACACGGGAATACGGGCTGTTGATACTTTCACACCTATCGGCGTTGGCCAGCGCATGGGCATCTTTTCCGGGAGTGGCGTGGGCAAATCAACGATGCTCGGGATGATGGCCAGCCAGGGTGACGCAGATGTGAATGTCATTGCGCTAATCGGAGAACGGGGGCGAGAAGTACGTGAGTTTCTAGAGCGCGAACTGGATGAAGAGGGCAGGAAGAAGTCTGTTGTCGTTGTAGCGACTTCGGACGAGCCAGCGTTGACTCGGGTCAAGGGAGCATTTATGGCCATGGCCATCAGTGAATATTTCCGAAGTCAGGGGAAGAGGGTGTTGATGATGATGGACTCTGTAACCCGGTTTGCTATGGCGCAGCGAGAAATTGGCTTGGCCATCGGCGAACCTCCATCCTCAAGGGGATATACTCCGTCCGTATTCGCACTTCTACCACGGTTGTTGGAGCGGGCGGGTACAGATGATACAGGGAGCATCACAGGTCTCTTCACGGTTCTCGTTGAAGGCGATGACATGAACGATCCAATAGCAGATTCGGTCCGTTCAATATTGGACGGTCATCTTGTTCTAACCCGCGAATTAGCCGTGCAAAACCATTATCCAGCAATGGATATTCTCCAGAGCAACAGTCGGTTGGCCCGGGATTTGCTGGCAAATGAACAGATGGAAAGAGTAGGCAAGGCAAGAGATTTGCTAGCTCTTTACCAAAAGAATCAGGATTTAATCAATATTGGAGCGTATCAAGCGGGATCCAATCCCAGGGTGGATGCGTCCATTCGTGCTTACGATCCGTTGATGAGTTATTTAAGACAGACCGTGGAAGAAAGAACTCAAGCCGGTTCAAACTGGGAACAGCTTGGTCATGTTCTTGCGCAGGCGTATCCTCCTCAAAAGGAAGGTGTTAGCGAATCCCGTTCAGTGAATCCAGCAACAGTATGAAATTAAAGCCATTCCATTTCACGTTGGAGAGTGTTCGCCAACTTAGGCAAGATGCTGTTGATAGAGCGAAGGATCAAATGGCCCAGGAAATGTTGCAGTTAAATAGGGAGCAACAGAACATTGACCAAATCGAAGGCAGAATTGAACAGGCTCGAGAAGGTTTTCGAGAAGCAGTGTCGATCGGTTCAAACTCCGGACTGGTTGTGCAACTTCGACAATTCATGGTTTCCTTGGAGCAGGAAAGGACAAAGCGTCAATCTACACTCGAGGGATATCGTGCGAGAGTGGATGCTTGTCGGAAAGCTCTAGTTGCAGCGAAGCGCAAGATGGAGGCGATGGATAGGATTCGGCAAAAACGTCACAAGGAGCATTTAGCCAAATGTTCACACGAGGTTCAGAAGGATATGGACGAGTTGATGCTTAGGCGTGGGACTGATGGGATTGGAGTGAAATTTGCGTAGCGCATGAAGAAGTTGATCGTTCCAGTTGTATTGGCCTTGTTGATCGTTGCTGCAATAGTTGCGGCAACAAAGTACTGGCTTATGCCAACGATCGACAAATACGCAAAAGCCAAAGCTGATGCAATGGTGCAGGCTGAAATGCAATTGGGTGAATCAACTCAGCATCACAAAGAAACACCAATCACGAAGTTCATCGAATCTGAATCTACGCCTGAAGAAAACAAACTGAGCGCCATTGAAATTCAGAATATGGTGACTTCTGGAACCATGACGTTCGATAATCCCGATGTGCACACCTTGATGCTGGAACTGCAGAGACGGTTGGAAAGTGTACAGAAGAGGGAAGAGCGGGTGGCTAAAATTGAAACTGAATTAAGTCTAAACTGGAACAACTTGGCCAACTTGACCAACGAAATAGCCGAGGCGCGGCAGGATCTAAGTGACAGTCTTCTTGACGCGGTGAATATGATCAAATTAAGTGAGGAAAACGGCTATAGAACGCGAGCCCAAATCCTTACTAACATGACTCAAGCTAACGCCGTGATTTCGCTGCGCCAAGAGGCGAACGCCGAAGAGTGCGCCAAATTGCTTTTTCTGATGCAAGTCACAGAGCAGGCTGCTCTGATTAGCGAGTTAAACAATGGAACCGAAGATGATCAACTTTTGGCCTCTGAAATTATGAAGGAGTTCAATAAAATTGGGCTACAGTCATCTCAAAAGGAGTAGATGTGGAACTAGCGAATCTACAAGTTGCGTCAGTCAAACCTGCAAGATCAGAGTCAGGTTTGTCTGTTCAGTCTGTAGGTGGTGGTGCCGATCGTAAGAAAACACCGTTCAACGAACTTCTGAACACAAAAGTCGATTTATCCCGTAAACCGAACGCGGTTGCCGGTTCAAAGGTTGACCTAATTGAAGAGCGTAAAGGGAACGATGCAGGTAATGGCTTGAAGAAGCCTCTTAAAGAGAAACCCACAAAAAAACAGGCTGAAACATCCCTATCCAATCAAACTTCAGCAAAGGGAGAGGAAGAAACTAAAGCTAAAAAGAAAGCTTCGGATTTCGATTTGCAAAGATTCACAATGGAGTTAATTGCTGATTCCAAGCAAGAACGTGTCACAAAAGCGGGAACGTCTATTTTGGATGCACGAAAAGGTGTCGCAAATGTGCGAAGCAAAACTCATTCGGTTACGAAAGCCAGTACGGTCATCCAGCGTGAATCGAAGGGTGGAAAACCGCAGCAAGGTGTCGCAAAGGTGCAAAGCAATACTTATTCGGTTACAAAAGCCAGTACGGCTATCCAGCGTGAACCGAAGAGTAGGAACCCGCAGCATTCTGGGAAGATAGCATCAATTTACTCAAATCAAAACGAACGAATCAATACATCCCTAAGTGATAAAACTAACAGAAATAGAATAAAGTCCGAGGTGAAAGGGGGCGTAAATATTCCGGTCAGTAAACGACGCTTGGAGAAAGCAGAACAAAAGCTTTCCAATCAAAAACCAACCCAAGCCAACAACAGTTTAGCAGTTCAATTGCACGGAGACACAAGTCGAGCATTGAAGGATGTACAGTTTTTTGGAGATGTTGCTCCTGTCGAGTCAAGAATTGTTGGATCGAGCGGCCCAGTGAGTCTGCCTGATGAAGGTGCAGTGAGATCCGCTAGGATTGAGGTTCCTCCGCTGGTTGGCTCTAAATTGGAACACCCGTCCCCTGCAAAGCGAGCAAATTTGTCGCAATTCAATGCTGATTCAAATCAACATAGTGCAAAGCGTGAGAAACTAACAGAAGTCACAAGGGGAGAGGCCAAGCTTGAACGTAATGTCAAGAACGGCGAATTTGTTAACACATACGGAGAGCAGCGGTTGCCAGGCAAAGCGCAAGGTGGCGGTTTATCCAGTAAAGAAGCATCTTTCGCTAAGGGATCAAGCAAAGGCCAGGACGGGGGGGCGAGTTGGCGTATCACACAGGAGAGCGATGAAAGGGATCTGGTTAGAACAACGAAATCGGCATCAATTACAGTAGATCGATCGCGTGCAAAGACGGTTAGAACGAACGCCGGTGCAACGGATTCGACAACATCAACAACTACTAATTTCAAGCTCGTCAAACCTGCATCCGCTGAGCGCTTCGGCGCGGTAAGTGACTTGGCAATGGCAGATTCGAAAGATCGATCAAGGCTTGACGGTAACCAGTTGGAGCAAAAATTGGCAAGATCAGCAGTCACGCTGAAATCGATCAGGAGCTTGTCGGAAGTAAACAACAGGATGCAACTTCGGGAAACTGTCTTGTCTGCTCCGGAATTGCTCAATCAGTCTGTACCTAAAGTTCGGGCGGTTACGGTTTCACCCAGAAGCCGATTTGTCAAAAAGGAGGGACGAGCAGGAAAGGGAGTGGCGCGGGCAGATAAAATGTCGAGGCTAGGGAGATCGCTAAAACAGGTTAAGGAGCAACAAATCCGCACGTTGGGGCAGGGCGGAATAAAGGCGGAAAACGCTGGCACGAAAGCTGCTTTTTTGGGTGCCGAGATGAAATTGGCTTCTGGTGAGGAACAATTGAATGGCAATCCAAGACAGCAATTGCCCAATGCTGGATTATTTGCATCCAGGCCTGAAGGCAAGGCTCATATTTCGTTGGCGGCACAAATGGTAGAGGCGGGCCGTTCAGACCTAAATCATATCAAGGACATTTCTGTTCGTACGGATTTAGCGAATCGTTTGAACCAGATGGAGGTAGATCTAAAGTCAATTCAAGCCAAGGTCGTTCAACCGAAAACTCAGACAACCGCTACTGCGGCTGTTTATCGCGAGATTATGAGTGTCACAGAGTCTTTTCGTGGCATGAGTAACGGCAGGTGGGCCATGACCATTGAACCACTGGAGAGCGTCAGCATTAAACTGGATTTACGAATGATGGATTCGCAGCTGGTGGTTCAAGCTAGGCTGGATCGGGGGAACCAAGCGGTTTTGGCCAATGGATGGAGTGAACTGCAAGCCCTGTTGGCAGAAAAAGAAATTGATCTTAAATCATTAACTGTTGGGAACCAGAACGAAAATCACAATAGCTTTAAGGGGGGGAGGGATGAACGTCAACCTGGAGAGTCAGGCACTGATGAGGATTCTTGGTTCACTGAGGAGTTGGGGGAAATGATGGCCGAGTTTGAGAAAGAAGTGCAAAAGCCAAGGATGGCTCAACGCACCGCAAGAAAATCAAGGACGGCAGACGCAACTTTTGAGAGTTGGGCATAGCGCATGATACCCGGAGCAAGTCCCACCAGTGATATCAGGTATTCCTCTTATGAAACAGGGGAGCAGATAGAATACGCACCAGCGAAGAAGGTTCTCAATCAGGATGATTTCCTCAAACTGTTGATTACTCAATTTTCTACTCAAGATCCGTTGGATCCAGTGACAGATACGGCATTCATTTCACAGATGGCCGAATTCACCGCGTTGGAGAATGCCAAGGAAACTCAAGGCGAGATATCACAGTTAAGACAGCAAAGTGCCAACCAGGAGGCTATCGCCATGATTGGGAAGCAGGTTAATCTCGTGGTTGGAGAAGAGATCAATATTACGGGTGCTGTGAGTGAGGTTTTGATCGATACAGATGGGCCTCAGTTGGTTGTCAACGGGTTTCCGTATGGATTGGATAAAGTGGTAGCAGTTAAAGACAAGGAAGGAACTGCAGATCAAGCCTCTAATGAGGGAGGGGCGGGCAGTCGTAGATTAGCTTTATAGGAAATACAATAACTAAACAAACATGATTAGATCACTAAATACCGGCGTCGGGGGAATTAGAAATTTCCAGACCAGCCTGGATGTCATTGCGAACAATCTTGCAAACTTGAACACAGTGGGTTTCAAGGGGGGACGTGTTGATTTTGCCGAGGCATTGACGCAGACTGTCCGTCCGTCAACACCGGACGAGGGCAACACCAGCGGAAGTTCGAGTGTGGCTATATCCAATGGTGTAGCAACGAATTCTGTTACAACAATCTTTGGGCAGGGAGCCATCAATCAAACTGGAAAAATCACTGACCTCGCGCTGGCGGGGGATGGTTACTTTATAGTAAAAAAATACGGAACTCCGTCGATTGGGGGAGATGGCGGAACGGAGGCTGGTGGTGCTGGAGCACAGGGCATTGCCCAGCCCAACTCTAACGACAAAGGGGCTCCTGGGGGGATTTCCTATGCCACAAGAGCAGGTGATTTCCGTTTGGATAAGAACGGTAACTTGGTAAATAACGCAGGAATGAGGGTTCAAGGGATATCAGATTACATAAACAATCCCGGTGAAGTTGGAGATATCAAATTTGACCGTGGAGAGTTCATGGCATCAGTGGATATCTTGAGAGGGTCGACAGACAACAAAACTATTGTGACAGCCAAGGCGCACGGTTTTAAGACGGGCAACATCGTCATCTTTAAGTCTGAAGGTGAAATGCCCGGCACTGAACTTCAAGAGGCGACTCCGTACTATGTCAGAGTCGTCGACGACAATAAACTGCTCTTGTATGGCGATTTGCACTCTGCCTCCACAGACACCACGCAGGAGCATGAGTTAGCCAAGAGTGTTCCTGCTGACAAAATCACTATCACTGGAATGCGAATCATTAAAAAGCTGGCTTCGTACGAGGGTGTTCACACGGTTGGCATCAATGAGGAAAACACGATCACTTCCGCTGGTGCCCACGGCTTAAAAGATGGGGACAATGTGCGTTTCTATAGTCCGAATTCTATCAATGTTTTACCAGGTACGATGTCGGAGGTGACCCCGGGCACAGGCACATGGTCGGTCGAAATTGATGCTAGTGATTATATGACATCGATGTCCAAGGGAAAGGTGCTGAACTTTGGCGCTGGTAAGGAGTTTGTAATTGAAAGTGTGGTTCCCAAAACGCCTCCAGCCCCAGGGGATGATCCGACCTCATATCTAATCACCGGGTCAGTGGCGGGTAGAACGAATCCTCAAGATCTTACCGCTGAGACCAAGTTTACAATGCAACCTCTCATGTCGCTGGTAACTACGGTGGACATCGCCAATATGTCGGATACAGGTACAGTGGATGAGTGGTCATTTGACTTGACTGAAACCGATTTTTCCTCGCTGGCACCAATCAAGGCCGGGACTGTTTTGAATCTAGGATTGGACAAACAGTTAAGAGTCACTGAAGTTGAAGCGCCCGCTAACGGCAAGGTTAAGATAACGGGTTCGGCGATTGGCGTGGGTGTTGAGTTTACGGGCGTGAACCGATTAAGCCACGAAGGCTACAAACAGTTAAGTAATACGGATGATCAGGATGCTTCTGGCGGGTTTAGTCAGACTTTTTTCGTTAGCGTGAAGGGCGAAAAGAGTTTTACAATTCACAACTCTACAGATGATGCGTTTTCACGGTCACGTGCAGTGAAATTTGAGAATGGATCGTTGTTTAATTCCTCGTTAGTCAAGGTCGCGGCAACAACGACTGCGCAGATTCAAAATGTCAACGTTGACACGGCCGGCCGTGTCAACGTCATGCTGACTGATGGAACCCAGTACACGCGGGGTCAGATTTTATTAAGGAAGTTCACTAACCAGCAAGCTTTGGATAAAGAGGGGGGGAACATGTATACGAACTTGGCAAACGCCGGAGTGTCGGAATGGAGCACGCCCGGGAGTGACGGTTTTGCGAGAATAGAGGCCGGCGCATTGGAATTGTCGAACGTGGATGTTGCAAGAGAGTTTTCCAAACTGATCTCTACACAACGTGCTTTTCAGGCCAATGCCAGAATGGTGTCTGCTAGCGATCAGATCTTACAGGAACTTCTTCGGTTGAAACGATAAGGGATCGGGGGCATGATTTGGCCGCATGATTGATAAGGAAGGAGAGTAAAAAACATGGCAGAACCCAACCCACAACCAGAAACAGCGGAAGCTCCGGCGGTACAGTCTGCAAAAGGCGGTGGATTGATGGGCCCTATCGTTGCCGCAATTATTGTTGTGGCAGGGATTGCTGGCGTGTTCAATGTGATGGTGGTGCCAGCACTGAAGCCGCAACCCAAGACGGTACCGGACGAACTTGATGCTGCCCATTCTGATGCTAGTGATTCTCACGGAGAGTCAACCGCGGGGGGGGGCGGGGAGATGAAAGTGCCCTTCGAACTGGACGATGCTATTCTGGTAAACATCAAGGGTAACAATAACAAGGTGTTAAGCGCCAAGGTTGGATTCCTTTTAAAGACGACCGCACACGATGATACTGGCGTTCAGTTGATGGAGGAGCACTTGGGCAAGTTTAAGTCCATGCTAGTGGCTGAAGCTAGAGGCTATCTCGTCGAACTTGATGAGAACGATCTGAACGTACCAGAAAAAGTGCATCGTGAGAGGTTGAAAACCAAGTTAAATATAGTGTTCATGAAAGTTCGCAGTTACGATCATGAGTTGACAAAACTTTTGAAGGAAGACCCTGTTCAGGAAGTTTTTCTGCCCAACTTTACGCACCAATAGTATGGTCTGTTTGAACAATGGTCGCACACGGAACCATGGATGATGAAACGGGGATTGGCCCAGATGGGCTGGTTGATGTATTTCGTTACCGTGGAGAGAAAACCGGACTGCCGGAGGAGGCAATCATTCCATTTAAATTTGGTCAAGCGGCGAGTCTGTCATCATCTGATCTCCACCGTTTTCGCACTCACAATACATCTGTAGCCCGGTCGATGGCAGCTCGCCTGTCAATGTTCGTACGCGCAGAGTTTTCGATGGAGTTGGAAGAGGTCACCACAATGACTTTCCAAAAATACACCGACAATGCTCCTACGCCATGCCACCTCGTGTTGTTCAAGGTGGATCCTCTACAGGGAATCGGGATTCTGGATTTCGCTCCATCGTTGGGATTGGTGCTTACTGATCGCATGCTTGGCGGTCTTGGTGCCATGATTGATCCGGACAGGCCCTTGAGGGAGGTCGAGCACTCCCTGATTGATCAGGCTTCGCGTATTCTTTTGCAGGAATGGGTGGAAAATTGGAAGACGAGAGAGAGGCTCACGCCACGGTTGCTTGGTTTCGAGAACAATCCGAAGTTTTTGACAACGTGCGACTCCGATGAGGAGGTGAAAGTATTGAAATATACTGCTACGATGGGTGACGTGTTTGATCGTGTTCAACTTGTACTGCCGGTTAAAATGAGCGAACCATTGATCCAGCAACTTACTGCTGACACCGATGTGAAAAAGAAAGATGCGGCAAGTGCCGAAACCCTAACTCCTGAGTGGAACGATGCATACAACGGCATTAAACTACGCGTTTCCGCCGTGTGGGACGATGTGGAAATGGCAAGCCGGGATTTGTTGGGTTTTAAAGTGGGGGATTTCCTTCCACTGGATGGCGATTCGTTTGACAAGGTGGAGGTGCGGCTTGCGGATCGCCCTAAATTCGTCGGGAGATTGGGTAGTGCGGGTAAAAAATCCGCAATTGAAATCACAAAGCACATAGGAAAATAACTTTCAATAATGCCAACGAGCGCTGAAAATCAAAACAACATGGAATTTCTGCTTGATGTCCCGGTGAAACTCACCGTTGAGTTGGGGAACTGCGAGATGACCATGAAGGATCTGCTACAATTGGGCATCGGCGCTGTTGTGCAATTAGACAAGCCGGCGAACGATCCGATTGAAATATTCGTCAACCAAAAACTGGTGGCTCGCGGTGAGATTGTTGTGGTTGAGGATAACCTTGGTGTCAAAATCACTGAGGTGTCAACCGGAAGCAGCCAAGCCAGAGATGAAAAGGAGACAGCGCTCAGCCCCGCCAGTGAGGAGTCATGATAACGGCTTGGCGGTTGCTTTCGCTTATTGCACTCGTTCTGCCGGCATATGCAAGAGCCGCTGAACAGGGTGCAGGGGAGAGCTTCCTTTGGCCGGTGATGGTGGCAGCACAGGGCATCGGTTTGGAGGCGTGGGTTAGGCTTCTGGGCGTGCTGCTTCTTCTTTTAGGACTATTTGCTGGCTTTGCCTGGGCCGTGAAGAGGTGGCGATTATTACCGCAATTGAGAGGCAGTCAGCAGCAGCGATTACAAATTCTGGAAACCCGACCGCTTGGCCAACGTAACTCGCTTTTGGTGATTGGTTACGGTGCACGGAGGTTCTTGATCGGGGCCAGCACCGCCGGCATCCAACTGTTGAGTCAACTGCCAGACAGTAAAGAACCTGATAAGAATCAAGCGGGAGACAAGAAGCCCGCTGATGAAGAGGGTGGCGCTGGGTTTCTTGCTGATTTAAGTCGGCACATCGACAAGGAGGAAGGATGATGTTCAACTTGGCCAAGGGCGTGGTATCTCTACTGTTATTCTGTAGTAGGAGAAGGATTGTTGTTGCGTTGCTGATCCTGGGTTCGATTGCCTCGCTGACTGAACCAAGTCTGCAGGCTCAAACAACGTCAACGAACAGTTTGGGCTTCAATATCCAGTTGCCAGACAATCCGCAGGAGTTCGATTTAAGCATTCGGATTGTCATATTCTTCACTCTGCTTGCAATTGCGCCTTCTCTCATGATTATGATGACATGTTTCACTCGCATTGTCATTGTCATGTCATTCTTAAGAACTGCACTTGCATTACAGCAGGCACCGAGCAATCAGTTGTTGATTGCCTTTTCCCTCTTCTTGACCTTTTTCATCATGGGGCCAGTTTTCGAGGATATTAACGATTCGGCGTTGACTCCCTATTCAGACGGCCAGATAACGAGTCAAAGAGCAATTGAGATTGGTGCAGACAGGATGCGTGCTTTTATGTTAAAGCAGACACGACCAAAGGACGTTGAATTTTTTCTTGGCTTGGCTCGGGTGGGACCGACCACACTGGACAAGGTTCCACTTCGGGTGGTTATCCCTAGTTTTGTCCTGAGTGAAATGACCACAGCGTTTCAGATGGGTTTCTTCCTGTTTTTGCCATTTATCCTAATTGACTTTGTTGTTGCTATTGTGTTGATGAGCCTTGGTTTGATGTTTCTGCCTCCGACCATGATTTCGATGCCCATGAAACTGTTATTGTTTGTTCTGGTGGACGGATGGACGTTGTTGGTCAAATCGCTGGTCGATAGTTTCAATTATTAGGTACGTTGGAATGACAGTTGATCAATCGATAGACGTTGTAAAAAACCTGATGATGCTTTGCCTCAAGGTGGCATTGCCATTCCTGTTGAGTGCGATGGTTATCGGACTGTTGGTTAGTTTTTTTCAAGCGATCACTTCGCTTCAGGAACAGACGCTGACGTTTGTGCCGAAGGCATTGGTAGTTGTGGTCGTCGTGGTGGTGCTTTTTCCGTGGGTGACGAACACCATGCTCGATTATACAACAGAGATGTTTAACCTAATGTCCCAGATGGGACCGTAAAGGTTATTTGTCCACACAAGTAATTTAACAATGGAATACTTTCTGTTGGTATTTTTGATGTTCCTGCGGTTTGGAGGGGTGATGTTGGTGTTCCCTCTGTTCGTTATGGCGCGAATCCCTGTTAAAGTGAGGTTGGCATTCGCATTGGTGGTGGGAGTTGTGCTAGCGGGGAATCTTCCGACAGAACCAAACTGGCGCGAAATCGGAATAGGTGAAATGGCGGGTATTGTGTTTTTTGAAATCAGCTCTGGTATTTTGATGGGTTTGGTTTGCAGAATGATATTTTACGCGCTGGAGATCGCCGGTTTGCGCATATCAACGGACTCAGGATTGTTCATTACGATGAATTTTTCCGGTATGGAAGGAGTGCCCCAACAGGCGCCGAGTATCATTCTATTTCTCTTGGCAAGTGTTGTCATGGTTGCGATGGAATTTCATTATTTCGTCATAGAGGCAGTTCAGGCGAGTTATCAGCTGTTGCCCATAGGAGGGGGAGAGTTTCATGGTGGATTGATCAATCACATTGGGGGGCTAACTGGGAAAATCTTTCTCATGGGAGTGATGATTTCTTCTCCAGTCATGGCGGTTGGCTTTTTGGTGAATTTCGTCATGTCGCTCATGGGCAGGGCGGTTAGCAAAATCAACATTTTTACCGAAAGCTTTTCAATCCGATTGATCTGTGGGATTGGGGTTTTCGGCGCGACAATTGCTCTGATGGCTGAGTATATTGTGATTTATATTCGCACAATACCGAACACGCTGGTGCTGACTGCCCGTATTTTTGCTGGAAACTAAGTGAAATACGGCTGTTTAAGTAAGTTTATGCTCGCATTAGCCGTTCAGTGTAGCCATGGCCCAAGATAGCGATACAGGCGAAAAAACCGAAGAACCCACAGGAAAAAAACTGGGCGAAGCGGTTTCAAAAGGGAATATAGCCAAAAGTGCGGATATCAACACGGCCGCGCTTCTGGCTGTCACACTTTTGCTGCTATCCATGATGGGGAGTGTTGTTTGGGAGGCAATGCAGAGCTACTTGATACATATTTTTAGGGACTTGGGAGAATTACAGGTGTCAAGCGGTTCGGTGCGGCGGTATTTGGTGGAGTTCTTTAAGATCGCGGGCACCAGTATTCTGCCGTTCATGTTAGGGGTTATGTTCTTTGGTACATTGGCAGCTGGAACACAGACCAAATTTCAACTCACCGCCGGAGCTGTGTCTTGGAATTTAAACAAGTTCAACCCAATAAACGGGTTAAAAAGGATTTTCAGTTGGAAATCTTGGGGGGAGTTTCTCATAAACTTCATAAAATTGTCGGTGGTCGTAGCTTTGGTTTGTGATGTGGTATGGGGGGTGATGTGGCATCCGGTGTTTCATCATCCATCCTATTTGGAGCAGGTTTTGGCATTTATCGTCGATGCCGGGTTTTCATTACTTAAAAAAGTTCTATTGGCCATGATCGTCATAGGGGCAGTCGATTATGCTTATCAATGGTGGCGTACTCGGGAGGGGCTAAAAATGAGCGCTAAAGACGTCAAGGATGAGAACAAAAACCAAGACGGAGATCCTCATTTGAAGGGCGAGCAGAGGAAGCGAAGGATGGGGATGATGAAAAAATCGGTTTGGGAAGAAGTGCCAGAGGCCGATGTCGTTGTTACCAATCCCACTCATCTTGCTGTTGCTCTGAAATACGATCGCAAGACGATGAAATCTCCCAGTGTAGTGGCCAAGGGGGCCAGATACAATGCGCTGTTGATAAGAGAAATTGCGGAGAAGAACGGAGTTCCCATGGTTGAGAACAAACCATTGGCGCAGATGTTGTACAAGTTTGGTCGGGTTGGGAAGGAGATCCCTTTTCAGTTGTTTTCTGCAGTCGCAGAAATCCTTGCCTATGTTTATCGCACAAATCGCTTTAGATATTTCAAGCAAGGCAAAGAACTACCTGCATAAGTCATGGCAGAAGAAGGCGGCAAGTTAAAAAGAGTGTTGGATTTCAGCGATCTTGCGCTGGTGTTCTTTATGTTCGGCACTTTGCTGGTGTTGATCGTTCCTGTTCATCAGACGATGATGGATATGCTGCTGGGCATAAGCTTGGCTTTGTCACTCCTGACTCTTCTTGTCATTTTGTTCATCAAGAACCCGTCTGATTTCACAGGTTTTCCAACTCTGCTACTCATTTTCACACTATACAGATTAGGATTAAATGTTGCCTCGACGCGTTTGATTCTGGCTGAAGCCGATGCCGGTCAATTGATTGACGCCTTTGGCGAGTTTGTTGTCAGTGGAAGTTTTGTGGTGGGCATTGTAATCTTCTTGATTTTGACGGTCATCAATTTCGTCGTTATCACCAAGGGTGCGGGTCGGATTGCTGAGGTGGCTGCGCGATTCACTTTGGATGCGATGCCAGGGAAGCAGCTATCCATCGACGCTGAATTGGACAAGGGTTATATCACAGTGGAGGAGGCGCTGGACAAGCGAAGGCTACTTCAGCAAGAGGCCGATTTTTACGGAGCCATGGATGGAGCCAGCAAATTCGTGCGAGGCGATGCCGTTGCAGCCATACTGGTTACTTTGGTGAACATAGTTGGCGGGTTGGCAATTGGCGTATTTCAAAACGGTCTAGGTGTCATGGAAGCATTGGAAACCTACACACGCTTAACCATCGGGGACGGGCTTCTTTCGCAGGTTCCGGCGATTGTCACCTCGACAGCTGCGGGTGTACTTGTGACTCGGGCAGCATCCCGGCAGGAACTTGGCAAGAGTTTGGGTAAGCAGCTGTTTTTCTCACAGAGAGTGATGTCGATACTAAGTGGTGCGATGTTAGTGATGGCAATCGTCCCCGGTTTCCCCATGCTGCCTTTTGTTGCTTTAGCGTCGTTGTTCGGGTTTTTCGCATACGGGTTGAGGGATGGCGGTTTGCTCAAAGAGGCCTTTGATGAGATGGACAAGCAGGATGAGGCTGGACGGAAGAAGGCAGATGCCAAATCACAGGCAGAGACGGGTGGGCCTGACGAGTCGCTGGAGAACCTGCTTCAGGTCGACACACTCATGATAGAGCTTGGTTACGGACTGGTCGGCTTGGCTGATCCTGCCAAGGGCGGAGACTTGTTGCAGCGTATCACTGGAGTGCGAAAGAGTTTTGCACAGGAGATGGGATTCATAGTTCCCTCCATACGTTTGCGTGACAGTTTACAGCTTGGCCCCAACCAGTATCAGTTCCTTTTGAGGGGACAGGTAATTGCCCAGGGTGAGGTGATGCCAGGTCACTGGATGGCGATGAACACAGCAAACAGTTCTGTGGTTCTTAAGGGAGTGCCGACGACTGAACCGGTATTTAAGTTGCCAGCAACCTGGGTGGATGAAGTTGAGCGGCGGAATGCTGAAATGGCCGGCTATACGGTTGTGGATGCTTCGTCCGTGATGGTGACCCACTTGAGTGAATCAATCCGTAGGCACTCTTACCAAATACTTACAAGGCAGGATGTGCAGGTGCTCATGGACAACCTGAAAGACGATCACCCTGCATTGATCAATGAGTTGATCCCCAACATGCTGAACATTGGTCAGATTCAGCGTGTGCTGCAAAATTTATTGGCCGAGGTGATTCCCATTCGAAACTTGGTGGGGATCCTTGAGCGAGTAGCGGATCATGCTTCTGCAACGAAAAATCCGGATGAACTCTCTGAGCAAGCAAGACGAGTTCTGGGTCCTGAAATTGTAAAGCCCTTCCTGACGGACGAAAACGAGGTGCGTGCTGTCACAATGGAGCCGTGGTTGGAGGAGGAAATAGCCAAGGGGTTGCAAAAATCTGCGTCGGAATCGGTTTTGTTCATGGAGCCCAAGCTTGCCCAGCATATGACACATCATCTCGCTACTGCGGTTCAACCGATGATCGGAGCAGGGCAGCATCCTGTGGTGCTTTGTTCGACTCAGGTTCGGCTTGGCTTGCGCAGGTTCTTTGCGGCCAATTTCCCTGAAATCGCCTTTATAGCATACGAGGAATTGCCTCCCAAGGTGTCGATTCAATCTACCGCTGCGATTCCCGGAATGCCATAAGTTAAATGAATATAAAACGGTACACAGCAAACAACGCGAAACAAGCCATTGAGGCCGTTTATAATGACCTGGGACCGGACGCGGTGGTTGTGCATATTCGGAAGTTGACCAAGCCCGGGCTTCAAGGTTTGTTTCAATTGCCGGGCATCGAGGTTTCAGCGTGCGCGCCATCAGCAACAGGCACCTTGACCAAGAAGGAATCCGTTGCGTCGAGTTCAGGCATCATGCAGAGTGTTAAGCTGCATGGGGGCAGATTGGATATGGTGGATGACACTCCAATAGCGTTGCCCAAGCCAAGCGCACCCGCTTCAGTCGACACCAATGAAACTATCGAGTCAGATGTTGCAGCGTCTGCTGGAGAAAATGATGCTGAGCCAATCGCGCCATGGGGTGCTGAGCAAGTTTTGGATAGCATCGGCATTCAGTCGGTGGCTATCGAGAAGCTAACCCGTCTGGCTAGACACAGATTCCCGCAACATGAGGAAGCGACGGTTAAGGACCAACTTAAGCAGATCAGGTTTTGTCTTCTGGACTATTGGAGCAGCTTGATAAGTGAGGCTAAAAAGAGCAGTCATCCAAGGAAACTTTTGGTTGGGCCTCCGGGTTGCGGGAAAACCACCACCATTTGCAAGTGGATGACTCAAACGGTCTTGGCCAAGCGTGAACCAACGCGGATTTGGCGATTGGACGGCCATTCTGCCAATACGGCGGAGATGTTGACTGTGCACGCAGAAATGCTTGATGTGCCTGTAGAGCGTGTTTGGAAAAAGGAGGAGTTCGCTGGCCCTGCGATAGAGTTTGTTGATCTGCCCGGAGTGACACCTAGTGATGCGGAAGGCATGAGGGTGCTGGCATCGATGGTAAACAAACTTCGACCAGCAGAGTGTTTGCTGGTGTTGAACTCCGCCTATGAATTAGATCACCTGATTCGGTTGGTTCGTTCGTTCAGTGAGTTGCATGTCCATGGGTTGGTCATGACTCATTTGGATGAGGAAACGCGCTGGAGCAAGTTATGGAACCTCACTTTGGTGACAGGGATGCCCATCCGTTACTGTTCTAGCGGGCAGGAGATGCCAGGGGATTTCGTGGAAACATCACCTCAAAATCTCTTCAATGCGGTTATAAAGCAGGAGGATTCTGAGGCGAGGATCCAGGAAGAAAAATGCGCCTAACCGTCTTACTTAAAACATCTTAGACCACCGGTACTTGCTGCACTTTGCGTGGCGATTTCACCCTGGTTCTACTCCGTTTGGCACTGCTCCTGCTCTGAATCGCGTAGATGAATGTGAGTCTGTATCAGGCCGCTACAGCGATGGATGCCTCATCGCGATGGCAGGAGGCTGTTTCTGAGAACCTCGCCGAGTTATCTCGGCCCGGTTTCAAGAGGAACGAAATCTCATTTTCATCCATGGTGGCAGGCAAAATGGAGAAACCGTTGGAAACGGTTTTGAAAACAACGGACATTAACGGAAATGAAGTGGAGACAGCGATATTGGAGGAAAAGCCGTTTCAATTGCCCAAGCCCAAATTGAGCACCAACTTTGAACAGGGCCCCATACAACAAACGCAAAACAAAAGTGACATTGCACTGGTGGGAAGCGGTTTTTTGCGGGTAAAAGATCAACAGGGAAACAACCTATATACTCGGGACGGCGAGTTGAAGTTGCTGCCAACGGGCGAGTTGGTTACCAAAGAGGGTTACTCAACGGGATTGCAACTTAATGATCCCAACCGGCTGGCTGACTTGGTTATCAACAAGGGCGGAGGGGCCAGCCAAGGTGGTGAAGCGGTTGGCCAATTGGAGGTGGTGGCATTCAATGATGCATTGAGTCTTAAGAGGATTTCAGGTGCCTATTATCGTGCTGACGATCCGAATGATCAAGGGACGCTGGTCGAGAATTTGACTCCAGATGATGAAGGGTACACCAATGTTGAACATGGTTTTTTGGAACAATCGAACAGTACGTCATTGTCCGAGATGACCAACCTGATTCGTTCTCTACGCCATTTTGAGGCAAATCAACAAGTCATTCGCGCACATGATCAGCGGCTTGGCCAAGCGATACAGGCACTGTCTGCGACGCAGTAAATTTAAGTAGAAAAATGATTAGAGCATTATACACATCGGCGTCTGGGATGAACTCCCAGCAGATGAATCTGGACGTGATTGCCAACAACTTGGCCAACGTAAACACGACTGGATTCAAAAAGAGCAAAATCGAGTTTCAAGACTTGCTGTACGATTCAAAGAAAATTCAGGGTGCTGATGCCGGGGATGGCCAATTAACACCCGGCGGCATCCAACTTGGGCACGGCTCTCGTCCCGTTTCCACTAGCAAGGTTTTTACTACGGGTGAACTGGTGCAGACTGACGAGAGGCTGGATGTGGCCATTGCCGGTGACGGTTTTTTTGAAGTTCAAATGCCGGGCGGGTTTCAAGGGTACACCCGTGATGGAAGTTTTAAGGTCAGTGCGGACGGTGCTGTAGTTACGAATGAGGGTTATCCGATAGTCAATGCCATACCGAACATCGGCGCTGAAGTTGCAAATCTGTCAATTTCCAAGACGGGCCAATATACACTTTTCGACCAGCAGGGGCAAAATATAGGGGCGGGACAGATTCAAACTACCCGGTTTATTAATCCGTCTGGGTTACAAAATATTGGTGGGAATGTGTATCAGGAAACACCGGCATCAGGTGTTCCGGAACAGGGTAACCCAGGGCAGAACGGGTTTGGCGAGTTAGCGCAAGGTTATCTTGAGATGTCGAACGTGAAAGTGGTCGAGGAGATGGTGAATTTGATCAAGGCCCAGAGAGCGTACGAGGTGAACTCTAAGGCAATCCAAGCTGCTGATGAAATGATGCAACGCAGCAATAACATCAAGCGATAAGGTGAATTTCGGATAAACCAGCGCAATGACTCATTATCAACACCACTCGAAAGTCACCACTGGCTTACTCTGCTTGGTCGTTTTTTTTATGGCACTTGGTCAAGGGGGTGTCGCTTTTACGCTAAAGACCAAGTGCGAAGTCAGCGGTGATGGTGTTTATCTGTCTGACTTGGTCAAGCTGGAAGCCGGTCAACCGGTGCCGGCGCTATTGATAGATAACTCGCCGACTTGGGGGGTGGTTCGTGAATATTCGGTCGAAGAACTAGTGGGGTTAATTCAGGGAAAAGCTCAAGGGATTAATGTTGTTGCCGCCAGCAATGATCATAAAATAAAAATTTCTCGAAGTGCCAGACAACTGGATCCCAATGAAGTCCTGTTGCAATTGAGAACCGCACTAATCAGTTCCCCTGTGTTCGGCGGGGGGGAACTCGAGTTGAATTTCGTTCGTCCATGGAAGACGTTGCTGGTGCCGGATGGCCCCTTGGAGATCAAGATGTTAACCAAACTAAATTACGCCACATCCCAAACTTCGCTGAGATTTCAGTTGTTGGATGGAGGGGTTCCGTTTGGGGTGTTTTCAGCGCCGGTGAAGATCTCATTGTGGAAGGATGCCTGGGTGGCGAATGAGGCAATCACACGAGGCACGCTGCTTACCGAGTCAGAACTGGAAAAGCAGCGGGTGGATGCGATCAGGGTTCGTCAGGATTTGTGGGATGGGAATCCTTCCGACGGAAGGTTTTGGTTTCGGGAGAATATTTCCCCTGGGCGGTTGGTGTACGCTCGGGCGGTGGAGATGAAACCGGTTGTACGTCGAGGTGACTTGGCCAAGGCTGTGATTGCTACCGGGCCGTTATTGGTGAGCACCAATGTAAAAGTAATGGAAGACGGAGCACCGGGAGAGGTTGTTCGTATTCAGAACGTGAAGACCCGGAAGGAATTGGTTGGAGAAGTATTGGATGAAAAAACAATTAAAATTAGCACGTTTTAAGAGTAGTTTGGCGGTTTTGCTCGTCTGTCTTACCGCGCTTGTTCAAGCAAGGGCGGATTCGCTTTGGGCCAAGGATACTGCTGTCTCACTGTTCTCAGATCATAAGGCCAAGCGGGTAGGGGATATTATCACCGTACTTGTCATGGAGAGTAACTCCGCTACCCGAAACTCCAGCACAAAGACGGAAAAAAAATCCGACATGAGTGCATCCATTTCTAGTTTCATCAATGGGGATCTTGAGGGAAAGTTGTTTCGATCTGCTGGAGTTGTGCAAAAACCCAAGCTAGGCACCGAGTCGCAGAGCAAATTTGAAGGGAAGGGTGCGGTTAACAATTCTGGCAGTATTAACTCGCGATTCGCTGTCCGGGTGGTGGATGTTTTACCCAACCACAACCTGCTCATTGAAGGGGTGCGTCGGACTTCGTTTTCCGGCGAGAGCCAGACAATTGTCCTGAAAGGGACAGTGCGACCTCAGGATGTGACCCCAGTGAACACCGTGTACAGTTACCATCTGGCTGATGTGTCGATCAGCCTTAAGGATGAGGGAGTTGTAAGCGATGCTCAAAAAAAGGGCTGGTTCAGTAAAATTTGGACCAAGGTCTCGCCATTCTGATATATGTTAATTTTCTTGTCATCGTTGGTTCGGAAAATCTGCGCCATCCTTAAGGTGTTGAGGGTGCTGCAGGAAAACGTTCGGAGCGGGTCTCTTGAATTAGGCGCGAGGGATTCCTCTTTACCTTGTTCATTGTCGTTTTTGAACAGGGGGCCGATGGTGGCAAGTTTTCTTTTTAGAGTCGCTTACGTGATATGTTTCATGGCGACTTGGGTTGCTGTTCCGACCGTGAGCGCGCAGCCGTTGTTGCCGGTTGCCGTGCGTCCTCAGACTGATAGTGCCCAAGCACAGCGGGCAAATCTAAACGTCCAGGTCAGAGATCTCTGCTTTGTACTTGGTGCGCGGGATAACCAACTTGTGGGGTATGGGATTGTGTCTGGCCTGGCGGGTGATGGTGACAAAGATCCGGATTATACGTTGCAGGCTGTTTCCAACATGCTGGAACGATTCGGCCTGACGCTTCCGCCGACATCGATTACATCCAAAAACATCGCGGCAGTTATACTTACGGCAGATATTCCTCCTTTCGTTCGCTCGGGTTCCAGGATTGATGTCCATATTTCTGCCATGGGAGATGCTCGGTCGATACACGGCGCCGTGTTGGCAAGGACACCACTGATGGGGCCAGATGGGAAAATCTATGCCGTTGCACAGGGACCTGTGGCAGTCGGCGGTTTTATCGGCGGAATACCCGGTCCGGGTGGTGCCAGTGTGCAGAAGAATCACCCTACAAGCGGGCAAATTGTTCGGGGAGCCTTGGTTGAAAAGGAGATTCCAGTCACCTATGTTCAAGAGAAGAAACTCGAACTAATAATGCGGCAACCTGATTTCGTGAACGCGCAGTCGGTGGCACAAACAATCAATCGGGAGGTCGGGACGCTGTCGTTGATTCACAAAATTGTTGAACCCGCCGTAGCTGTTAACGGCGCAACGATTCAAGTGCAAATCCCGGATGATTACACTCAAAATCCGGTAAAATACCTCGCTTTTATTGAGCAGCTTCCTGTGGCGGTCAACACACCCGCAAGAGTCGTACTGAACGAGCGGACAGGTACAATTGTTGCCACATCGCGTGTTGCGGTTTCAAGTTGCGCCGTAGCGCACGGGAACATTATCGTCAACATTGCCCAGGGTTATGACATTTCGCAGCCTCAAGTGCCTTTGGCCGGTGGCGCACCTGTCATCGCCCCTTCGGCGGACATAGTTATTAATGAAGGCGAGGGCATGTTAACGCCATTTCGAGGGATGCCGACGGTGCAGGATGTGGCGAGCTCACTAAACGCTCTGGGCGTGACTCCAAGGGATATGATGGCCATTTTTCAAGCCATGAAACAGGCTGGCGCCCTGCAAGCCGAGTTGATTCTCAGATAGGAAAAACGATTGATACAGTCCTCAATAACAGCAGCAATTGGACTTGGCCAAGCCGACAAAATCGACTTGGCCCGAGTTGCATCCAGCACCAAGCTTTCGGAGTCGGAGAAAATGTTGGTTGCCGCCAAGCATTTCGAGGCAATGCTTGCGAGGCAAATACTGGGAGATGCTTACAAGCCGATGTTTGATGGGGGCATGGAAATGAAAGGTGTTTCTTCAGAGGTTTACCGGGACATGATTGTGAAGCAGTTGGGGGATGCTGTTGGCAAAAGTGGAGCGTTTGGCATAGCGTCAGCATTGCACGGACAGTTGGCGGCAGAACAGGCGGCCAAGACGGTTGCCAAGAACAAGTGATGAAGGAATATCTGGACAAACTCGTGCGCACTCTGCGTGAAGAACTAATTCAGTACGGAGAGTTGCTGTCCTTGCTAGAACAGCAGCAGGAAATGATAGTCAACCGTTCTGCAGACGGATTGATCCAAAACCTTACCTCGATTCATGCGCAAATGGCTGACATTGCAAAAACAAGGAATTCCAGAGAACAGTGCCGTGAGGAACTCGCGGAATCTCACGGCTTGGAAATTAATATACCAATCAAAGAGATGTATTCTGCTTTTCCATCCGAATACCAACCATTGATTGAGGCTTTGGTGGAGGAAGTTAACGAGTTACTGGTCAAGGCCAACCAGCGTCTCCGTCAAAACCACCTGTTACTCAGTCGGTCTTTGGAGTTCATGCAGAAGCTGATCCAAAGCTTATTCCCGACTCAGGCGGGGCAAACCTACGATCAAAGTGGCCAGGTCGGGGGCGCCTACGTTCCGCAGCGAACCACATACGAAACCCTAATTTAGGGGGGCATCAACCCAGTTGCAATATGCCAGGATTAGTTGGAACTATAAGCATGGCGCGCTCTTCGCTGCAGGCGAATCAGCGTGCCATTGAGCTTGCCGGTCACAACCTTGCCAACGTCAGTAATCCAGCTTATTCAAGGCAGCGACTAAATCTGCAAACTGCCCATGGGATTCCAGTTGAGCACGGGATGCAGGGATCCGGTGTTGAGGTTGTCGGTATTGACCAGTTCCGGGACATTCTGCTCGACAGGCAAATTGCAAACGAAAGTAGCGTGCTTGCCTATCTGGAGGAAAAACAGAAAATCCTGCAGTTTGCACAGTCTATGATCGGGCAGGATTTAGACCGAACCGCATCAAGCCCTGAAGGTCAGGCTGCCTCAAAGGGGGTAACTGGGCAGTTGGGATTGGGGGACAACTTGACTGAATTTTTTAATGCACTTCAGTCATTGAGTTCCAATCCCAGTTCGCAGGCGCACCGACAGGTGGTTGTTTTTAAGGCCGAAAATTTGGCAGAAAAATTCAACCGGGTTGAATTTAGGCTCGGGGAGATGGCGCACGATTTAAATAGCGAAGTTGCCTCCATGGTTGATGATGTCAACAACTCCATTACTTTTCTTGAACAAATCGGGCATTTGATAAGTTCCAACAAACTGCTTTCCAATGCGAATGACTATCAGGACAAGTTTCATCACAGAGTTGAGGAGTTAAGTAAATTCATTGATGTTCAGTTCGAGTTTAAGCCTACTGCAACCGTTGATCCGACGTCCGGAAAGGCGATGGAAAAGTTAAACATGACCATTGGCGGGGTGGATGTTATTGAAGATGGGGACATCGTAAGCAAGCTGGCGCTGGTGATTAAGGACGCAAAAGGAAACAGGGTAACCCGTAAAAACAATCTGCTGGAGAGAGGGGATAAGGTTTATGTTGAAACCATCAAGTCTAGCGAGCATTTTCAGTTGAGCGCAGGGAGAATAAAGGGAGTCATTGATGCGAGAGATGAATCCATTCAAGATTTCAGAGACTCAATGAATTTGGTTTCTGAAAAGATAAAGGAACGCATCAATCTTGAGCATATTCAAGGCGCGTCGTTACCCGTCCTGAAATTGTCTGCAGATTACGGTGGTGCAGGAGCTTTGGCAGTAGAGGGAATGTCTGCCGATTTGAAGGCTGGAGATCAGTTGCTGTTCGGCAACGGAGGTGTTTTTACCGTATCAACTGACGTAGGTGCCGGGGCTGCGTCCATTGATGGTGTTTTTGTTGGGGGATCCCCCTTGGCCAAGGGGGATAGGGCATCCCTGCAAAGCATCGATTTTTTCGATGCAGAAGCGGAGGGATTGGTCGTCAATGATAGAATTGTAGGCAATCCGGCCCTGTTACTTGCGAGCAAGGGGGGAGATGCTGGCAACAATGAGATAGCCATAAGTCTTGCTCAAATTGTTGATGAGAAACAAGAGAGTCTAAACGGGCAAACTTTCAATGAGTCCCTTAACAGTGGGGTTACCTCGTTCGGTCAAGAACTGAGCAGTGTCGAGACACAAGCGCTTGACCAAGGCACAGTATTGCGAATGCTTGAAGAGCACCGCACATCTTATTCTGGAGTTTCAATAGACGAAGAGATGGCGAATTTGCTGGTGTTCCAGCGCGCGTTCCAGGCCAACGCAAAATTGATAAACCTTCTGGATGATTTGTTTGAAGTGTCCATCAATATCATCAAATAAAAAATGAGAGTAACATCAAATAGTTTTCCGAAGGCATTGAAGTATCAGTTGGACACGCTGGCCACAAAGCAAGCCCGTCTTCAAACCCAAGCGGCTACGGGGCAGCGGTTCCGAACACCCAGCGAAGATCCAAGGGCAACCCGAAAGGTTTTGGAACTTCAGCAAGAGGCGAGTCGGTTAAATCAGTACGATGAGAATATTGATGCATTTTCTGAAACGCTTAACAGCATTTACAGTGCTGTTCAGGCTCTAAAGAAGGTTTCAGACCGCGCCGGAGAAATTGCGGCAATGGTGGACAGCATGAAGTCCAAGGATCAGTTGGCGGCATACAGACAGGAAGTGAACCAACTCTTGGAGCAAACTGTTCAAATCGGGAACTCCAAGGATCAGTACGGTTATCTATTCAGTGGCACCAAGTCGGATCTAGCATCATATGCGGTAACCCGTAACGAATCCGGAGATATTTCTGACGTGGAATTCAAAGGATCAAAGAATACTACTGAAGTAGAAATTGCTCCTGTCACAAGTATTTCAGTACATATTCCCGGTAGCAACGAAACAACCAGTGGTACAACGGGACTGTTTGAAACGGTTGGTAGCAGTATTTTTAAAGACTTGCTTGCATTGCGAGAGGGTTTGGATTCTGGGGCTCAAGCGGATGTGGAGAACATCCGTGAAAATGTTGTGTCGAACCTTATGTTGGACGAATCTGCCATCATACATCATATTTCCCGAATTGGAGCTATGGAGGCGCGCTTGGAAACGGCAAAAGTTATGGGCGACCGGCGGATTGCCGCTACCCGGGAGTTTATCTCCAAGGAGGCTGATGCCGACTTGGCCCAGACGCTGGTAAAACTGAACGAAGTGCAGGCCGCTTACCTTGCCGCTTTGAAATCAGGTGCTACAATTATGAATCAATCCCTGCTGGACTATGTGTGATTTGGTCATGAACGTTTTTGTGCTGCTTCGCCGGCCGATTTCGGGTTTGCCTAAAAAAAGCATTCTTGGGATTTTTGCTGTTGTTTTGACAGTGGCGCCACGACTTGTTCAGGCAGAGGACTCACCGGACATTGCCACGCCGAAGCCCAAAATCAGTGACAGTCAAAAGGCCGTGAATGCTTTTTTGGGAGCGCCTCTAATTAACACCCCTGATTCCAGTATTGCGTACGGAAATGCGAACTTCGCCAAGGAAACTCCTTACAACAGGCAGCAGAACGAGAAGGCCAGGCAACGGGTGGGCAGCCTGTCTTCAACCCGTACCGTTGAAGATGCGGAAAGGATTATAAGGGAGGTTTTGCAACTTGATGTCAGTTCATCGGTGAAAACGGATTTCAGGAAAGCATCGCTTCTCCAGATGGCAACTCACGGTGAGCAAAAAAGGTCGCTTGAGGAGGCTCAGAAATATTTGTCCGAATATCTGCAAAGGTACTCTGACGATGCCTTGATTCCGGTTGTTTTGCTCAGGCAGGGGGATCTCTACAGAAAGATGGGGGCGTACGACCTTGAGCGTCAAAAATGCTATGACGTAATCAAGGCCGCGCCCAAGGTGAAACTGGATGATAAGTTTAACCTGAATTACGTGAAGAGGGTGGCTTTTATTGCCCGTTCGCAGATTGCTGATTCTTTTTATGCCGAGGCTGAAAAGCTTCCTTTCTATGCCGCAAAGGTGAAGTATGCGAATGCTGCAGATATGTACAAACGCCTTTTGAGGGATGCGGAGGCAAATAAAAGAGTGGTATCGATTAAATATATTCGATCTCGTTTCAAGCAGGGTGAGTATCCGGAGGTAAGGCGTGCGGGAGAAAGTTATCTTGAGCTGTTTAGCGGAGTCCCCGAAGCTCATGATGGAGAGGTGCGCTATCTGTTGCTTGATGCCGTTAGGCGAACAGTCGGTGGCGATCAGGATTATCTTTCAGGCTATAGAGATTGGTTTGGATCATCACCAGCAGTTGGCCACGACGGTGAAGAGTTGAAATGGAGATTAAAAGCCGCCTCTGACTTGGCTTCTGAACTGTTTGACTCCGGCCAGCACGCTGATTCGATGGAGTTTTTTCAGGCACTGGCAAACTTGATGTCTGGGAAAGTTAAAGAGCCTGAACGTTATTTGTTGGCGATGCTGGCAATTAAGCGAATATCTAGGGAGGCGGCGGTTCTTGAGGCTGCGGATGTTTCGGAGTTCGAAATCACCAACAAAATCAAACCGTTACTCGTCGATTTGCAGGCACAAGCGGCGACGGCGAAGATTGGGATTCCATTGTTAGATTCGATTATCCAGGATGAGAATATCGGAGAGGGGCAGGAGGATGGTGGTTTTCCGGCTTGGAGTGTTGTCAAGCCGGCCTTGAGGAAGACATTGGCCAATCTGGTTCGCGAATGTGATGCTATTTACACGGCCATTCTTCCTGTTATTTATCGGATTGCATTATGTAGTGAGAAAACAAATCCCGATTCAGCGCTGAGGCATTATGAGAGAATTCGAGTTGGCGCGATCGACCTGAAGCCTTCTTCCACTATTCCCACAATAAACGAGGTTTACCACAATCAAGAAATCAAATTCCACGTGTTAAAGGTCGGAACGGGCCCCGATAAAGCCCGTGGCTTATTGGTTTGTGTCTGGAACGGTTCGCCGGCCGATGGCGATGAGGTTCAAAGTGAAGAAGGCAGTGATCAGGTAATCATTTCAGATTATGTGGGTTTGGCTGATCTTGCGGATGGCACGAATCTTCACGACAAGTCGTTACCATTGAAATTGATCGCAGATATGGCCGCTTGGAGGATCAGCACGCTGAAGTGGAGGGAAATGTTTAGCAGACAGGTGAAGAACGTTGAAAGGTAGGCCCCGGGAATCACGTATGAGTGGTTTATTTACATTCAGATGCATGGCGAGGATGGGCTTTGTTTTTTTGTTGCTGTTTTTCTTGTCAAGTGCCTCAACTGTACCGGAAGAATCACATGGACATGATGCGCCCACTGTCGCTGATCACCTTACTCATCCGAGCGGGGACGAATCTCATGACCACGCTGAGCCTGCAGAGCATGAGGTGTCACATCACGCCGAAGCTGTCGACCACCTTCGTCGTTCTGGAGTTAGAACTTCTGGGGAAATGCAGCACGTAATGGAGGAGCTTATTTCCGAAGCTTACTCAGGCGGTCGCCTTTTTTTTTACTGCGATCTTATGCGGTTGTATATAGGGATGTACCCGGAGGGGGACAAGGCTGGCGAATATATCACCGATCTCCGTCAGGTTAAGGCCCAGATTCTGGAAAGGGGTAGGCTAAGCTTGGCTAAGGTCAACGCTGCGGACCAGCGATTGGACGATTTTCGTGTGCGGCAGATTAGGGCGGTACGGAACAGTGGAGAGCTTGGTGAGGCAATGCATGCTGAATCCTTACGCTTGGCCAAGGGTGATTCGAACCATGCAGACAGGTTGCTGAAGGAGCACGAGGGCGGTATGAACGAACACCTGGAAGCAGCCTTGTATCTGTGTCTTCACGGTTTAATTTTCCCCAATTCTAGTGCGAGTCTGCAATCGCTGAAAGCCGCAGCTGATTCTGCTGAAATAACCGGGCTGCCTTTGCTTGAGCTTGAGTTCAGGGCGCGTCATTTACAGCAGCAACAGGAGGAGGGGTTAGACTTTGATGCAGTAAAACTTTTGACGGAAAAGGCGGTACAATCAAGCCGATATTACATGGCTATAAATGTGTTGAATCTGTTTCTCAAAGAAAATTACAGCCACCCGAAGGCTGGGAGTCTATTTCTGCTAAACGGCGATATCTACAAGATTGCCGGGTGTTACGAAGCAGCTGTTTCCAAGTACAACCTGGCTTTGATTTGGTGCGGAGACATGGGGCGGGTAGGTGGTCGGGATGCGGGGAAACCGAATCAATTTCATAACGAGGTTGCTGGTGTTAAGCGTAGGGCCAATCTCTCCATCGGGTATGCTCTTCTTTCGGAGGCAAATGACAACCATTTGCGTGAGTCAACTGCCGCCTTTGCGGGGAAGCTTCACGACAAGGCTGTTGAGCATTTCCAACGTTTAGTCAAATCCTCCAATCTTGGCACTCTAGCAAGTTTGGATTCATTGCTTGGTCTCATTCGTGCGAGTGTTGCGTCTGCCCGGTACAAACAGATGCATTCTTCAGTGCTGGCAAACAACGAAGTTCAGAACGCCTACGTTCGATGCATGGCACCCTGCGAGGACTATCTCCGAATTCATGCTCAGGCATTTGGTGAAGGGGAAGAGGGGCAACACTCATCCAGTTCCCTTGATCGAGACGAGGTGGCTTTCGTCCTGATGAATGCATTGTTTGCCATCGGTAAAGATGATGCGGGAGAGGCTTTGTTCTTTAAACGTTTTCTTAATGCTAAGCGTGGGAGTGCCTCTAAATGGCAAACCTTGGCCAAGGCAAAAATAGCCGAACGCTTGGTAAGAAATGGCGATTATTTGGCGGCCTATCCGTTGTTATCCGAGATAGCAACGGAATCGTACGAGGCGGGGTTGCGAGAGGTTGGTTTTGCGTCGGCTTTAATGAAGGGAATCTGCATTGCGAAGTTGAAGCCTGTATCAGACAATCGCCGTATGACGCAGGCGATTGCCAATGACAACAAGATGCGAATGTCGGGAACGGATATGGTGCGGGAAGCGTATTCGGATGCGTTAAGGATGCTGGATGCGCCGACACAACCAAAAGAGGATTACCCGGTCGAATTCGAGGCTTTGTTCCACGAAGCCATACAAGAGGAGCTTGTCTCCGAATTTAGAGGCGAATTGGAGGTGTTGGTATCTGGGCGATTCAAATGCGAAGCCCCCCTAATCGAGGCGCTGTCGGCCGTGAAACCTGAAAAAAGCACTTTCAATCCGAACAATCTTCTCGTTACAGCTTTCCTTGAGGCGCGCCGGAAACTGGCCGCTTCAACAAAATGATCTTTCAATGCTGAATTCTCTGTTAACAGAACTTAACGATCATCTTCTTGTGGTTGAGGAGGCGTATGAACTGGTTCAGGAGGAAAACCGGGTTCTTAACTCGCCGTCTCCACGGGATGCCTATGCGAATGCTGACAGAAGAAAGGAGTTGCTGGATCGCGTCACGGGCACGATGGTGCGGGTCAAGGCTCATAAGGCACTTTGGGGCCAACTTTCGCCCGTAGAGCGCGCAAAGAACATGGAAGTCTCGAGCCTGATTAAGAAGAATATGGATCTGATCATGAAGACCGTGATGCTGGATCGGGAGAATGAAAAATTGATGCTTCAGCATGGCATGGCACCTCCCGATCGTTTACCTTCCTCGCAGCAGAACAATCCTTCCGCTGTCGCCGGGATGTATAAACGCAACTCAACCTGAACACATTGCTCCGTTGATTTAGATGCCTCTTGAAAAGGTCATATTGGCCGAAGGCGACGAAAATTTGCGTCGAACCGTCGCTGAATTTATCCGCAACAAGCGGATTGATGTGGCGGAGGCCGGGAGCATTCAGGATGTCTACAACTATCTGGGTAAGGACGAGTTTGACTTGGTGCTCATTGATGCCAAGTTGCCTGAATGTAAGTTGCTGGATTTTTTGGGGGACCTGAATCAGCGGGCGAAGAAACCGTTGGTCGTTCCGTTTGTCAACGGGGAACCGGATTCTTTCGTGTTGGATTGTATTAAGGCAGGGGCATTTGATTACTTGGCCAAGCCGTTCTCGAGAGAGCAGGTCGAGATTTCACTGCATAAGGCCGGCAATTTCAACCACATTGCCAAGGCTAATGCGGCAATGGCGGAAAGCGCCGTGGATGACGCCGACCGCGAAATCCTGGGAGAGAGCAACATCATCGGGGAAACGCGTGCCATGATCAAGCGGGTGGCCCAAACCCAAGTTACCGTGCTCATCCAAGGTGAGAGCGGGACCGGCAAGGAGCTGGTGGCCCGTGCACTTCACTCACAGAGCCCAAGAGCACAAAAGCCATTCATCAAAATAAACTGCGCCGCTCTCCCTGAGTCGCTGATAGAGAGTGAGTTTTTCGGCCATGAAAAAGGTGCCTTCACAGGAGCGGTGGCCAAGAGGCAGGGCCGCTTCGAACTGGCCCATGAGGGAACAATCCTGCTGGATGAGGTTAGCGAAATCAGCCCTGCAATGCAGGCCAAGTTGCTGCGTGTCCTGCAGGAACGGGAATTCGAGCGGGTCGGTGGTTCGAAGACGGTGAAGGTTGATGTGCGTGTGATCGCCACCACCAACCGCAACTTGGAGGAGAGCGTGGAAGAGGGGGAATTTCGACAGGATCTTTTCTTTCGGTTGAACGTTGTTCCGATTTACGTTCCGCCATTGCGAGAACGCACCGGTGACGTGCTGTACCTTGCCGAAAAATTCAGAGAACTGTTCGTTCGCAAACATGGCGTTGATGTCAGCGGTTTCAGCGATGAGTGCAGTGGTTGCCTAAAGGATCATAATTTCCCGGGCAACGTTCGTGAGTTACAGAACGTGGTCGAACGCGCCGTTATCTTGTGCGAACCGGACGGCGTGATTCGCCCGGAACAGCTCAACCTTACCAGACAAGCAGCGCAACCGGCGAAGAGCGATGACTCCTTTCAAAAGCTCGACGACGCGGAGAAGGCGCACATCGTTCGGGCGCTGGCCAAGGCGGAGCAGGATCACGCCAAAGCTGCCAAGTTGCTGGGCATCAACGTTAAGACACTTCGTAGCAAGATTGCTGCCTATAAAAAGTCGGCCAAGACGGATGAAGAGTTGGCTGAATTGGGTTTGGTTTCTGAATAACCACTGCTCCACCGCTGCTCCTATTCCAAACTCGCCTAGCAGGCTGTGTTCAGTATTCCAACAACTTCGATCTTGAAAACCGGCGACGTTCGCTTGGCCAAGAGGCTTAAGGGCCGGGGGGCTTCATTTCAGTCGTGATCATTTGTCTCACCTCGGGCATGGACAATCCTTGGGTTGAACTGATGCCCGCTGCCACTCCCGCCACGTAGGCAGTGGACACAGATGTGCCCGTGCCGTAATAGGTTTGGTTGTTAAACACCGTCACACCGGCACCGGGTGCTGCTGCCTCGACGAAGTTCCCCGTGTTGGCGTAATTGGCCACGCCTCGTCCGCTTCGGTTTAGGGCTGTCACCCCGATCACTTCGGGTTGTGCTGCTGGATAGACGGGTTGGCCGGTCGGTTCATTGCCGGCCGCTGCCAGAAACAGGACGCCGCTGCTGGTGCCGGCTTGGATAACTGACCTCATCAGTTCATTTTGACTGTCGGAGCCAAGGCTGAGGCTGATGATATCCGCCCCAGCCTCGATTGCCGCCTGCACTCCACGGGCTACAGCAAAGGTCGAGGTGTTTTCGGATTGACCGTAAACGTCAACAGGCAGGATTTTGACCGATGTCTCCTGCTCGCCGTCCAGCGAGGCGGTCAATCCACGAAGGATGGTTTCTGCCATTGATGTCCCGTGGTTGACCTGATCCGCACTATTGGCGGGTTCGCCGGCCATGGAGATTTCCGGGAGTAAAAAATCTCTGATCCTCGATCCCTCACGCTGTACGCTGGAATCGACCAGTCCGATCACGACACCGTTTTTCTCGGAGGAAGCTGGGCGAAGGATAAGCGGCGGTGCCGAAATCCCGACAGGAGAGAGGGCGCTAGGCCGCTTAACGCCGAAGTTGTTGTGGACGGACGCAATGCCGCTGTTCAACTCGAGTTGCCCTCTGGCTTTTTCGGCTTTTTGTGAGTTCTCAAAACGGAGCCTGTAAATGTCAAGCCCATCGATTTCCCCTACGACTTCCGCACCGAGAGCCCTTGCGAGTGCCTCGATGTCGATGCTGGAGTTTGGCTTTAGTGTGACGACGAGTTCGTTGGGGATCGCACCTGGCTTGATTGTCGGCGCTTCGCTCTTGGACAAGCGCTTGGTTGGGACGATTGGGACAATGGCCTTTGCGGATGAAGTTTTGTAGACCAGCAAACGGGAGGGGCTCTTGGAGGATGGAATGATTGCAAAATTGACATCGCTCAACAGCCGGCGCAGTGCTTTTGTGTGTGGGATGTCCGTGAATCGCGTTGTTACGTTCAGGTTCAAGTCTGGCTCAACCAAAATTTGCCATCGCCCTTGGTCACTGAGGGATTGAAGAACTCTTTCCAAGGGCCAGTTTTCGATTTTCGCCGTGGCGGTGCCATTATCGCGCCAATCCAGCCCGTTGATGGATGGGGTTTCCGCACAAATTACAGGTACAATCGCGAGAAGACACATGATGATTGGGCCGAACTTCATCCGGTCCGGAATGTACGGGAAACCTCGCATCCATACAATGTTTTGCTCTTTGGCATTCACCTTGCTTGACACCTTGCTTTGGTGGTTTGAAATTGTGCCCATGGCGACTCTGTTTGAGATTGATAGCAGTTTGAAGTTCGAGGTGGTTGAAAAAATCGCTGACGGGCGCATGGGCGCGGTGTTTCGTGCGTACCAAATTGGGTCGGAGGGTTTTGCCAAGGAGGTGGCGATCAAGGTAATGCATGAACGGTTCGCAATGCAAAGTCAGTTCATCGAGAATTTCATCGGGGAGGGAAAGCTTGTCGCCGATTTGATCCACCCCCAAATCGTGCAGATTTATAACTTCGGTGATGAGGGTAAGTCACTATTTCGTAGAATGGGTGATCAAGGCGCTGTCAAGCTGCAGGGGGATCAGCGAGCTTACTACATGGTGATGGAGTTCATCCGTGGTGTGAACCTTGCCGAGTTCATCCGGGAGGTGAAAGCGCAGGGCAAGGAACTCCCGGGGCCGTTGGCGGTGTTCATTGCCAGTCGGATCGCTCGCGGCTTGGCCTACGCCCATGGCAAAAAAAACGAGGTGGGTGAGCCGCTTGGCATAGTGCACCGTGATGTCAGTCCGCGCAGCGTCATGATGAGCTTTGAAGGGGATGTGAAGTTGACCGACTTTGGTGTGGCCAAGGCCGCAGGGTTGATCGAGCAAAATGAGGGCGAGCAGCTTTCCGGTACGCCCCAGTACATGAGTCCGGAGCAGGCGAGCTTTGAGGTTACGGATCAGCGTTCGGATATTTTCTCGACCGGCGTCATTCTTGCCGAGTTACTGCTTGGGCAAAACATGTTTGCCGGGGCGGACGCGGCCGAATCAAGGCAACGGATCACCGACTTGCCGATCCCGCAGTTCAGGAGTGAGAGTGAGCACATCGACCTGCGTCTGGATGCAATTTTACAAAAGACGTTGGTGCGTGATTTGGGTGCCCGGTACGATGGTGCCGAGAAATTGATGAAGGCTCTGGAGTATCACATGTACCATAAGGGCTATGGGCCAACTAACGAAACATTGGCCAAGTATATGAAGGAACTCTTTCCGGATCGGGTAGCTGTTTGAACGGGACAGTAGCCTGATTGCGTTACCTGGCCGGGATTTGGTTCAGTGTGTAGTGCAACGTGGCCTGATCAAGTTCGCCTCCGTCAGCACCGACAACATCAAAGCAGCGGATTTCGGTTACATTACCCTCCTTTAAGCCGGCGAGGATGAGCTTCAGTCTCGTGGCGTCCGATGACAACTCGACAGCTTCCACGTCGAGGGGCGTCTGGCCCCCGTTTTGTCCTGTGAGGCTGTATCTCGGTGAGCCGTAACTGGCGTGGTAGGCGTAATGGAATTGTGACACATCAAAGTTGGCGGGATCGGCGCCGCTTGGCCTAATTGGTTTGGTGAAGGTTAGCAGAAAGCCGTTCGGCTTGACTTCCACCTTTGCGATTGAGAATGGTGTTTTCCCACTGAATGACACACGTTCAAACGATGCCGAATCCGGAGCGATGCTGGCCCAAGTGCGCTGTAACCCACCAACATAAAGATTCCCGTCTGGACCGAATGTCAAGCGGTTCACGCCGGAACGAAAGCCGTTGAGGAATGGAAACACGGCGCCCTGATACTCGCCATTCACTCTTTCCAGGAATACACGCGTCACCAGCGCGTTCTGAAAGTCGCCGACTAGCAATTGCCCGGTAAATGGTCCAAACCGGTCGTCTGAAATCTCTGTGATGCCGCTTACTGAACGGGCCAGTGTGTAGGGAAACCAGACTGCTGGTGCGGTGAAGTCGCTCCTGCCATCGTACAGCTCTTTCGGGGCTGGTGCGGCGGAGGGGTGCCCGTAATACCTGCCCGCACGCAAGTGGTTCAGTTTGCACACTGCAGTCCATTGCCCCTGGTTGTCTGTTACAAAAACATCCCGATTGGGACCAAATGTCCCGATGCCGTTAGGTTCTCGAAAACCGGAAGCGATGCCTTTCATTCTCCCATCGTTGTCTTGCTGGATGGCCCAGCCCATGAATTTCATATCCCACCGGCCGCTGTGTCCTGCGTTGGCTAGCACAAATTTCCCGTCTCGATCCAAGACAGGTCCGTAGGAAAAGGCGTTGTAATGACCTGAGTATCCCCAGTCGGCACTGATGCGGGAGAATGTGGTTTTGCCAGTTTGCTCGTTAAACTCGATTTCTGTGAGCTCGCTTTTTTGTGACAAGTAAAGTTTGCCGTTTTGCACCAGCAATCCCATGGGCTCATTTAGTCCCTTGGCCAAGCGCTGAAAGTGAATCGCCTCTTTCTCCTTGAGTAAGCCATCGAGCAGGTACACCTCACCAGGCCAAGTGCAGACGGCCATGCGCCCATCCTTGAGCCAGTCCATTCCGGTGATTAACAACTCAAGTTCGTCGGGCAGGGTGAGTTGTTCGGTTTTGTAGTGAGGGTTCGACGGGGCGTTACGCGGCTTGAAACTAGCTTGCCCTAATCCGCCCAGTTTGGCCAAGGGGGAGGCAACCGGCACCGATTGACTCGATGCGACACTTTCATGATGTGAGGAAACCTCGAAAGTGACATCACTGCTGTGCGTGGGGATGTGTACCCAGTGTTGGAGAGCGATCATCTCAGTGGTTTGACGTTTGTATGCCGTCTCTGCGCCGTCTTCGGTGATGATCGTTTCGGTATGCTTCGAGGGCACGGTTATGGGGAGGGTGAGTTTTGCGTCAGAACCACTGACTCTGACTTTCAATTTCGGAGCTGTCTTCGGCTGGCTGTGAGCGAGGAACCAAAGGGGCTGGCTGCATGGGCTAATAGTGATTTTCCTTTGGATTCCGGTTGGGGCGGCCGAAGGCTGAAGCTGAACCTTCACGCGTTCACTATCCGGAAGTTGCAACTCGCAGACAAGAGTCACGGTCTGTTTGTTTGTCGTTGTGGCGATGAATTTGCCAGTGATATTACCGTCATCGTGTGTGGCTTCTTTGCCGGGTGGTTGTGTCCGCCACGGGAGTTTCGGGGGGTTGCCCCAAAGAACCTGCCCGCTTGGTCGGGCGATGAATGGGCGTTTTGCATTTATGTGTTGAGGGCCGTACAGGTCAAGTTTGCCCTGCCAAACAGAGTGTGTTCGGAGGTTTTCGGTGTCGAATGCAAACTGAATGTCACCCAACTGGATGACGATACTGCGTGTGGCCTTGGGCATCGGAGCGTAGCGGAAAAGTTGCCCGGGTGGATCTTGGGCCGGTACGACCTGTTCTGCTTTATCCTTTGCCTGCAAGCCGTGAGAGCACAGGAAAACTGCTGCAGCGGTGGTTGTTGATAGTTTGCTTAGCATTTGGCTATCAGCAATCTGGAGGAAAATAGCTGGGCGTTCAATTTCAAACCAACTGCTTGGCAAGTTTAGGCTGGCGGATGGGGGGGGAGGAGCTACGATTCCGTTTCCTGATTCAGATGTTCAAAATGAAAACACTTAATTGGTTTAAATGTGCCGGCGTATTGCTCGCGGCTTCTGGTTTAGTTGTTGGTTCTGTCCAGGCGGGTACTCCGCCCAAGGGATTTGTGCCATTGTTTAACGAACGGGATCTTACCGGTTGGTGGGGTTTGAAGACGGAAGATCCCGGCAAGTGGATGGCGCTTCCTCCGGCCAAATTGGCCGAGAAGAAGGCGGCTAGCCGGAAGGATATTGCACAACACTGGTCAGTCAACGGCGAGGAGTTGGTCAACGATGGCCATGGCCTGTATCTTAGTACCGATAAAAACTATGCCGACTTCGAGATGTTGGTTGACTACAAAACCGTGGCCAAGGCTGATAGCGGAATCTATCTGCGAGGCATTCCGCAGGTGCAGATTTGGGACAGTACTGAGGAAGGGGGCAAGTGGAATATCGGTGCAGACAAGGGATCCGGGGGTCTTTGGAACAATAGCAAGGGCGCGCCCGGCAAGGATCCGATCGTCTTAGCCGACAAACCGTTCGGCCAATGGAACAGCTTTCGAATCATCATGGTCGGCGAGCGTGTCTCTGTCTGGCTCAACGGTAACTTGCTAGTCGATCACGCCCGAATGGAAAATTACTTTAATCGCAACGGGCAAGTTCCAAGGAGCGGACCGATTCAGTTGCAGACACACGGAGGTGAAATTCGTTGGCGGAACGTGTTCATTCGCGAGATTAGCGCAAATGAGGCGAACAAGATATTAGCATCAAGAGGCGCTAGCGGTTTCGAGTCAGCGTTCAACGGGAATGACCTCGAGGGATGGGGTGGCCCTGTCAAGAATTACAGCGTCGTGAACAGCGAGATTCATTGTTTGAAAGGGAAAGGCGGCACGGTTTTCTTCAACAAAGAGCTGTCTGATTTTTCTGCGCGCTTTGAGTTTAAACTGCCGGCGGGCGGCAACAATGGTCTCGCCATCCGCTATCCGGGCAGTGGAGACACAGCTTATTCCGGCATGTGCGAGTTGCAGGTGCTCGACAACACAGCAGATAAATATGCTAAACTTCACCCAGCGCAGTACCACGGTTCAGCTTACGGCATGGCAGCGGCTGCGCGCGGCTACCAAAGGCCGGTGGGAGAGTGGAACTTTCAGCAGGTCACCGTCGTTGGCACAAATATCACGGTTGAGTTGAACGGCACGTTGATCCTCAGCACCGACTTGGCCAAGGTGGACAAGCCGATGTACGACCTGGCCAAGTTCAAGGGGCGCCTGCGTAAGTCCGGTTTCTTCGGTTTCGCCGGGCATGGTGACCCGGTCGCTTTTCGCAATGTCAGCATCCGGGAGATCAAATAAAGCAGGCGATTACGCTGACTATTTGTTTTTCTTTTTCAGTTCGGCTTCCTGTTCCTTGGTCAGAATTTCCGGCTTGGCACCCTTATTCAGTTCGGCTTGCGATGGGATTCGGACGATATTGCTGGTCACCGGCTTCTTGGTGGCCGGGGGTTGGGCTTCCTCGACCGAAATCAGTTCTATTTCGAAGCGAAGGGTTGAGTACGGCGGAATCTTGGGGCGCTTACCGCCCGGACCATAGGCCAGATTGAATGGAACGACGATTTCCCATTTGGCTCCGGGCTTCATCAATGCCAGCGCCTCGGTCCAGCCAGGGATCACGCGGGTGAGTCCGAAGGTGCTTGATTTGTTGCGGGAGTAGGAACTGTCGAATTCGTTGCCGTCGAGCGTCCAGCCCCGATAGTGGACCTCGGCCTTGTCGCTTTTTGTCGGTGACACGCCTTCGCCTGCCTTAATGACTCGGTATTGCAGGCCACTGGCCGTTACCTTGACTCCGGGTTTCTTTTGGTTTTCTGCTAGGTAGTCTTCACCTTCTTTTTTGGCCGCTTCACCAGCGGCAGTGCGCTTGGTTCGTTCGCGTTCCTGATATTCCTTCCAAACTTCATCAAGCACCTGTTTGGATTCATCTTCAGTCATTAGTTTGTCCTTGGAGTGGTAGGCGGCCTTGACACCTTGTGCGAATTGGTCAAAGTCGATTTTGATTTCCTTGTTGGCAAAATCGCCACCGATCTGTGTGCCAACGGCGTAACTGAATCGCTCCGTTTTTGTCGTTGGGTTGCCGGTGGGAGTATCACTTGTTGGCTTGGTTTCTTCCGTGGTCGCAGTTGGGGGTGCCTGTGGCTCGGTTGTGCTTGGCTTGTTCTCAGCCTTGAGCCTGCTGACGATTTCCTGCCTGTTGGCCACCTGTGCCTTTAGGGTGTCGTTTTCCATCTTGAGCGCTTCAACTTGCGCTGTTGTTGCATTGGTGTCCTCAGTGGGTGACTCGTTGCAGCCTGTTGAGATGGCAAGGGCAGCCATCAGTGGTGCGATGTTTTTTATTACGGTTTGGTTCGTGTTTTTCTTCATGGTTCAAAAGTCGTCACTTGGCCAAGCTGCCTGCAAGGTCGTAGCGGGCGCCTTCCTTGGTGCTGCGCACATAGATTTGTCCGGCGCTGTAGGCGATGTGTGTCCAGCATTTGCCGTTGACTGCCTTGAATCGGCCAAGCTCTTCGTAGGCGCTGGGGTTGGCCCTGCTGACGGTCACTTCGCCGGAGTCGCTGGTTGTGATCAGGTGTCCGTTCACCAACACAACGCCACCTGGGCCAAAGCCGGATTGTGACCACTTGACTTTGCCGGTGGCCAGTTCGACGCACTTGAGTGGGCCGCTTCCGTATTCCTTGAACTGGAACATGCCGTAGAGGTGTCCATCGATGCAGACGGGAGTACTCCAGTGGTTCATTAGCTTGTTCGGTTTACGCCAAAGCGACTTCACGGTGTATTCGTTCCCAGCCTTGCCAATGTGAAATGCCGACGCACCAATGCCGTAACCGGATGAGCAGTAGACGATGTCGCCATCAACAATGGGGGACGCAGCGGCGGAGATCTTGAAAGGGTGTTTCGCTCGCCAAAGCAGTTCTCCGGACAGGGTATCACAGGAGACAAGGCCTTTTTGGGTGAAGAAAACAACCTGCCGTTGACCGTGCATTTCAGCAACGATCGGGCTGGCGTGGGTGACAAGGTCGCTCTCGGTTTTCCAGACTGTAGCGCCTGAGAGTTTGTTGATGGCGATTAGCGATTCGTCCTTGCCCCCACCGCAAACAAAAAGAAGGTCGCCGTCGACAATGGGGGCGGTGGCGTTTTGCCATCGAATGGCCTTGGCTCCGTGTTCTTTTACCAAGTCTCGCGTCCAGACGGCTTTGCCATCCGCAGCGCTGAAGCAGTGCAGTTTCATTCGAGCGTCGTAAACGTACACCCGCTCCCCGTCGGAGGACGGGGTGGATCGCGGGCCGTCGCCGCCCTTGTTGTTCTTTGCACCGCTGTTTCCGCCGCCGTCGTATTTGGCGATATTGAGTATCCGGCTCCACAGTTTACCGCCAGTCTGGGCATCGAGCGCAAGGCAGACCTCACGGTTGATACCATCCACCTCCTCCATCACAATGGTGAACGCCCGACCGTCGGTAACGGAAAATGAAGCGAAGCCGTGCGGGGTTTCGGTTTTCCAGACCTGCCGAATACCTTCTTTGGGCCAAGCGGTAATGGTCAGTTTTTCCGTCGAGGTGCCGTTGTGGTTCGGGCCACGATATTGCGTCCAGTCAGCAGTCCGGGTTTGAGGGGGCCCAGCAATGTTTGCCGCAAGGCAGATGATGAGTTTTAATTGTTTTGTCTGCATGGGCTGAAAGTTGTTCCAAATTCTCTAGGCGGGGCGGAATCTAGGTTTCGACCTGTGTTGCTGCAAGGTTTTTCAATCAAGGCCAAGTCGTTTGCTCAATTCCCCGGCGGCGACCTCATAGGCGGCGGAACCGGCGCTGTAGGGGTCGTAATACAGGATCGGTTTACCATGACTCGGGGATTCGGCAACCCGTGTTGCGCGCGGGATGACGGTTCGAAAAACCTTGTCACCAAAATGTTGCCGAACTTCGCCGACGACCATTCTCGAAAGGTTGGTGCGACTGTCGAACATTGTCATCAGAACGCCGATTAACTCGAGTTGTTTGTTCACTCCAGATGATTTTAGTTGCTCCATCAGGCCGGTGATAGAGCTGATACCCTCGAGAGGGTAGTACTCGCACTGCAGCGGGATCAACAGGTGATGTGCTGCGATAAGTACGCTCAAGGTGAGCTTGCCGAGTGACGGCGGGCAATCGACCAGCACGACGTCAAAGCGCTGTCCATTGACAATCGGTAGCAGCGCTTCCTTGAACCAGTTGAGATGTCGGTCTGGATTGCCGCTCTTGGTATCGAAAGACATTCGCGCCAGTTCCACCTCGGCGGCGCAAAGATCGAACTCGCTTGAGATCAGAGACACGCCTTCATACTCGGTCTCCTTGATTTGCTCCTCAAGCGAACTCTCGCCAAGCAGGACGGGGTAGAGGCTCTCGTTGGGTGTCTTCTCGAAACCAAGGCCGCTGGTGCAGTTGGCCTGAGCGTCCATGTCGATGAGCAACGCGCATTTGCCGAGAGAACCGAGGCAGGCCGCCAAGTTGACGGCAGTGGTTGTTTTTCCGACACCTCCTTTTTGGTTGGCAATGGCAATAACCCTCGGCACTCAGCGATTTAAGGGAACGGCCAACGTGATATCAAGACAATCAACCTCATCACAAAAATCATGACTGCTGGTTGATCCAGTCCCGTTCGCTGTACTTGCGCTTCGTCAAGTCGAGAAATGAACCGTTGCCGGGAGGTTTCGATTGCGTTTCTGTATGCCAAGTCCGGTCTTGAGCGGTTTGGAGCCAATTGGCAGGTTTCAGCAAAACGCCTTGTGATTGCTGCCCGTCGCGGTAGTTCGGGACGGATGACGGTGTCTTGAGGGCTTAGGTCGAGGGTTGCATTGTCCTTGCAGGGAGCAGGTGTTAGTTTGTTGCGCCGTCCGCGCGATTGAACATTCTTTACTGATGAACCGAAAGTCATTTACCCCGTCGCTGCCACTTGAAGAGTTGTTGAAACTCAAACGCTGGAACACGCCGACCATCTACAACGGTTGGGAACAACTCACCCGGCTAAACCCGGCCAAGGAGGGCGTAAACCTCGAAGTCACCACGGATTTCATGCCGCAAATGGGATCGATGGTCGGCTGGGCTGTCACGTTGCAGATTGAGCCGAGCAATTCAAGACACAAGGATAATGGAACACGCCTTGCGGAAGAGTATCGCGAATATATCGCTGAAATGTCAGGACCAAAGATCGTCGTCGTGCAGGATTTGGACAAGCCGGGGACAACAGGGTCCTTTTGGGGCGAAGTCAACGCCAATATTCACCGCGCACTTGGCTGCGTGGGAACAATCACGGATGGAGCGGTTCGGGATGTCGATGAGATGAGCAATGCCGGATTCAAAGCCTTGGCCAAGCGCTTGTGCGTTGGGCACGCCCACGTCGTTCCCGTCAATTGGGGTTGCGAGATCGAAGTCTTTGGCCAGCGGATTAATCCCGGCCAACTGATTCACGCAGACAAGCACGGCTTCCTTGCGATACCGCCGGGAGAGGAGCAAGGACTCCTTGATGCAGCAGTTTTCATGGATGCAAACGAATGCAACACTGTGATCAAGACAGTTCGAGGCGCCCCCGGAGTGCCGCATGACGAGTTGCTCAAACGGATCAACCTATCCGTCACCGAGTTTGGCGAGGCTGTGCGGGCTAAATTTGGCGCCCCAGGAGAATTTGGCGGTTAAATGAACGACTGGCCGATCGGCTTGATGACCAGTTCGGGAACATGTGCCAGGGGTGGTAGCTTGGCGATGGCCAGCGTGATGTTGGCGATGTCGCCAGTTTTAAGGATTTTTGCGCGATGCTCCGCCGGCGGTGGAACGGGGCGATTGTCGAGGATGGGGGTATCCACTTCACCTGGGAATATCGTTGTCACGCGAATGCCGTTTTCTCGCTCGTCCTCGTTGGCGCTCGTGCCTAGGGCTGCCATGGCGAATTTACTCGCGTTGTAGGCCACGCCACCGAGCGGTGCTGCGCGTTTGCCGGAAGTCGAGGAGATGTTAATCACGAGCCCGGTTTTGTGCGGACGCATGAGCGGCAAACCGTAGTGCATGCAGTTGAAGGCGCCAGTGGCATTGATGGCCATAAGTTTGTCCCAGTCGTCCGGCGCCAGTTCGCTCATCGAGCGCTTGGCCACGTTTGCTCCGGCACAATTCACCAGCAAATGCAGTTGGGCAAATTGACCGGCGATCCAGTTGAACAATCCTTCGACACTGCCTCGATCGGCTACGTCAACCGTGTGGGTGAGAATCGTTCCGCTGGACTTGGCACTCACCTCATCCAACTTGGACTGCCGGCGGCCAGCCACAACAACCGTCGCCCCCTCTGCCGCCAAGCCAAGCGCAATGGCTTCCCCCATGCCGCTTCCCCCCCCCACCACAACAGCGTTCTGTTCAGGCAAACTCACGGACAACAGAATACGGGAACTTAACGCGGATGGAAGGATGATTTCATATCAAGAGTGTGTTGCTAGTCTGCACACAGGCTTACGTTTTGCGGGTGGTATGGATAATTGACAGGATTTGATTCTGGCTTACAGTACGCGGCCTTTTATGAGTGAGGATTTGCATGTTGCGATTGCGGGCGCCACTGGGGCGGTGGGAGTTGAGATGCTTGAGACGCTGGAGAGGCGCAACTTCCCCGTCGGGCGGCTGACTCCACTTGCCTCGGCGCGGTCGGTTGGTAAAACAGTCTCGTTTCGTGGGGAGGAAATCCCGGTTCAGGAACTGACCGAGGATTCGTTTGCAGGCGTGGACATTGTGTTGTTCAGCGCCGGAGGCGGCACCTCGCTGGAGTTCGCCCCGGCTGCAGTGGCTGCCGGGGCCGTCGTGGTGGATAATTCCAACGCTTTCCGAATGGATGACTCGGTGCCTCTGGTGGTGCCGGAAATTAATGCCGCTGATGTCGTCACGCACAACGGGATCATCGCCAACCCGAACTGCTCCACGATCGTCACTGTGATGGCGTTGTATCCGCTACATCAAGCATTTGGAGTGAGACGGATTTTTGCCTCCACCTACCAGGCGGTGTCCGGGTCAGGCGCGATGGGCATTGCGGAACTTGAGCGCCAAGTCGGCGAGATCAACGCGGGCAGGGAAGCGAGCCTGGACGTTTACCCTCACCAGATCGCGTTCAACGTGCTGCCACACGTCGATGTGTTTCTCGACAACGGCTACACGAAGGAGGAGATGAAAATGGTGCACGAGTCGCGCAAAATCATGGGTTTGCCGCATTTTCAGGCAAGCGTTACCTGCGTGCGCGTGCCGGTGTACCGCGCCCACTCGATCGCCGTGAACGCGGAATTCGACAAGCCAGTATCTGTGGAGGAGGCCTGCGAGGCAATCAACGCCGCACCGGGGATCGACTTGAACAACGACGTCACCGCCAACGGTTATCCGCTGCCGCTTGAGTTGGCAGGGAAGGACAACTGCCAAGTCGGCCGAATTCGCAAGGACTGCGCGATGGAGAACGGCTTGAGTTTCTGGGTGGTTGGCGATCAGTTGCTGAAAGGCGCAGCACTCAACACCGTGCAGATCGCCGAGGAAGTGGCTAAACTTTAGGCGTCAAAATTGAAGCCGTTGCGCTCGAGTGTTTTCAGTGCCCGCTTGTTCACTGAGTCGCAAAACCATTGACGAATCCCAGATGCCAACGCCTCATCAACCCCGTCAATTTCCTGAATTGCCTTGGGCTTTGCGTCTTGCAGCGCACCGATGTGGCCGAACTTTTCAACCAAGCGCTTGGCCAAGCTCCCGCTCACTCCCGGCAAACGCAGGCCATACAGTAACGCGCTTGGCTTGGCCGACTTGCTAGCCTCCATTTGCGTTTGGATGGCTGAGTGCTGAGGCGCGGGAAGGCCGTCAATCTGTGCCCAGTCGCCGGGGGAAAGCTCGTACAGTTCGCCGGGGTGCAGCACGAGGCGCAGCTTGGCCAGTTTCTCGATTGTCGCTTGGCCAAGCGTGGGGATGTTGACGGCTTCTGGCGAACACCAGTGGACGAGTCGCTCGGCGACTTTGATAGGGCAATCCAAGTTAGGGCATGAATCGTAGATAGTGAGCGAGCCACACTCGGGACATTTCGGCCTGCTTGATCCCTTGAGGAAACCGGCGAGTGTTTGAAACAGCAAAAACACGCTGCGATCAGTCGTGGTTGTGGTCGTCGAGAGTTTCGTCTGGCCCAGTGTATTCAATCTCGGCAACCTTCTTTAATACATCGACCAGTTCTTGCAGCTTGGCATCCTGTCGTTTAGCCGTAAGTTCCTGCTCAATTTCCTCTCGAATAACCTCGAACGGTTTGGGCGAGCCGGTTTTGCGTTCGGTGACCTTGGCCAAGTGGAAGCCGTGCTGCGTGCAAAACACAGGGCTGACTTCTCCCTGCTTCATCGAGAAGGCCACGACCTCGAACTCGTCCATCAGTTCGCCTCGCTTGAAATAGCCGAGATCGATCTCCTCCTCCGGCTTGTCGGAATGCCGCTTTGCCAGTTCGGTGAAGTCTGCTCCGTCGATGAGTTGTTGTCGCGCCTCGCAGAGTGACTGGAATATGATCTCTCGTTTTTCCACCTCTCGAACCGACTTGAAAATGTGTGAGGCACGCACTTCGTCCGCGTCGCTGAATTGCCCTAGGTTGCTGTCATAATACTCACGGCACTCCCCCTCGGTCGGGGCCGGAATCGTATCGCAGGCGTTGTTGCGAAAGATCTCGACCTTCAGGTTTACGCTGAGGTCGCGCCGGATGAGTTCGTCCTGCTCGGGTGACAATCCGGAGTTTGCGTAAAACTGCTCATCCCCGCCGTGTTCCTGCTTGAGTTGCTCGAATGCGCGATCCACCTCCGACGCTGTGGGATCCGGAATCATTCGCTGCGCTTCCTGGGTTAGCAGCGCCCGGAAGGTGATGTTGTCACGCGCGTACCCGCGAAACTCATCGTCGCGTTCGCAGCAGGAGATCGAGCTGAGACTCTCGTAATGCGCCTTGATCGCGCCGAACTCCTGCTCGATGAGCGCGTCGTCAATTCTCTGACCGTTGATTACCAATGGCATGCCGCATCTTCCGCTGCCACCCCCAGCTTGGCAATGGTGATTTGCCTGTCACTTGCCAATTGAACTTGACCCGGCTTGGATTCTCGCTGATTGAATGGCCGTCTTGGCATGGCCGCACGGCATATGCCCAAGCGCCGCACGAATGGACTCTGACGACTCATCTCAATTTAACCGACGCGATTTCCTCAACAGTTCCGCCTCCGGTTTGGCCATGGCCATGGCCGGCGGCACGGTGCTGGAGCTCACGCCTCAAGCGATTGGAAAAGCGATTGAAGAAGAGCCGAAAAATGACAACATGCCGCCGGTCAACATCGGTGTGATCGGCTGCGGCGTCTGGGGGCGGGAGCTTCTCAAAACGCTGGCGACCATCCGCAATGCCCCCGTCGTCGCCGTGAGCGACACTTACCCGACCTATTTGCGGCGCGGTCTTCGTGGTGCGCCCAAGGCCAAGGGCTACCCGTCGCACAACGAGTTGCTCGCGGACGAAAACGTGCAGGCTGTTGTGATCGCCACGCCAACGCACCGGCACTGGGAGGTCGTGCAGTCTGCCATTGAGGCAGGAAAGCACGTTTACTGCGAAGCCCCGATGGCGCACACCATTGAAGATGCGCGAGCGATTGGCAAGGCGGCCGAGGATGCGCCCAAGCTCAATTTTCAAGTTGGCCTGCAAACGCGCTCCGACCCGCAACGGCATTTCCTGATCGACTTTTTGCGCACTGGGGCGATGGGCAGGAACGCCTTGGCCAAGGGACAGTGGCACAAGAAAACAAGTTGGCGTCGCGTATCGCCCAATGCGAAACGGCAGAAGGAACTCAACTGGCGACTTGACCACAAGTTGTCGCTCGGCCTTATCGGTGAGATTGGCGTGCACCAGGTCGATGCGCTTGGATGGTTCATGAACGAGCGCCCGGTGGCTGTGAGCGGGTTTGGCTCGATCATCCAGTGGAACGACGGCCGCAATGTGCCAGATACCATTCAATCCGTGTTCGACTACCCAAGCGGCGCCAGAACGGTGTACGACTGCACGCTGGCCAACTCGTTCGATGCAAGCTACGACATGATTTATGGCAGTTATGCTGCGCTGATGATGCGCGGCGCCCGGGCGTGGATGTTCAAGGAGGCCGACTCACCGCTGCTGGGTTGGGAGGTTTACGCCAAGAAGAACAGCTTTTTCGGCGAGACCGGCATTGCGCTCGTGGCCAACGCAACCAAGCTGACGAACCGCGACGACGACCCAAACAATGACCCGGAAGGTACGAAACCAAGTCGCCACCACGCCTTGGAGGCGTTTGCGAAAAACTGCTACAAGCATCAAGCGGCAGTGGAGGACTTCGAGGCGTTGTTCGGCGACGACGATCCTAAGGCGCTCGCCGAGATCCTGAGAGAAACCAATAAAAACAAGCTCCCATATGCGTCTCACCGGGATGGCTTTGAGACTGTTGTTATTGCCGCGAAAGCCAATGAGGCCATCATCTCCGGCAATCGAATCGAATGGAGCGAGAGCGAATACAGCCTTTAAACGATCAAGAAAACCAATGAAAAAAACACATCGATTTGGCTGTTTGTTTATCGCGGCGGTAATCATTGCGGTCACTGCACAGGCGCAGGCGGGTAGCGTCACATACTCGGCCAAGACCGGCAGTTTGTTGAAAATCAGCGGCACGTCGTCTATTCACGATTGGGAAGTCAAAACCCTGCTGATCGGCGGGGATATGGTTTGGGATTCCTCATTCCCTCTCGATCCGTCGAAGGTGGAACTGCCCAAACTGGCCAAGGTGCCGAAAGTCAACGTCATTGTGCCGGTGAGGAATATCGAGAGCGGCAAGCAGCGGATGAACGAAGTCATGCATGGTGCGATGAATGCGCAGAAGCACAAGTATGCCCGATACAGCCTGAAAGAAATCAAGGTGGCGGAAACGAAACGAAAAGCCGGAGATCCGATCGTTTTCGACACGAAAGGTACGTTAAGCGTCAACGGCAAGTCTGTCCTAGTGCCGATGCAGGTTAGCATTGCCAAGGGTGTCGGTGCCAAGTTGCAGGTGAGAGGCAAAACCAAACTCAAAATGTCGCAGTTTGGGATCACGCCACCTGCGCCCAAGATCGCTCTTGGCCTCATAACCACCAGCGACGAGGTTACCGTCGAGTTTAAGTGGTACGTCGCCCCGAAGATGTAGGCTTGAGTAAATACGGTTTCCACCGTTGAAATCCGTGTCACTGCTTGAAACTTCGAACTCTAGACTCGAATCTCTCCGGATGCGCGGCGCGCGAGTTTTCAATGAACAATGAGGGAAAAAACCTAAAAACCAGCCTTCAAGCGCTGACGGTTGTTTTGACGCTGTTGGTTTTTGGCGGGGCCATCTGGGTTGCCAAGGAGCAGATGGGCGAGCGTATTCGGGGACAAGTATTGGCTCGCTACGCGCAGGAGTTGTACGCCATTTCGTTGGTCCACCAGGTCACTATGGTTGAGTCGGGCGAAGCTCTGTTTTTGGAGGATGCAGCAGCCCAGTTGGACGTCTGTGAGGCGATTGCCGAGTTGACCGGAGCAATGGGGCTTCGTCTTTACACGGTGGAGGGCGAGTTTCTCATCTCTTCTCCCGAAAACATCACGGACGGCACCCTTAAAGCAGGACAGGTTGATGCGGCCGAATTGTTTTCCTTAAGCAGTGGGTTGAATGAGGCCCTGCCGGTTGAGGATATTTTCTGGGAACCTTTGCTTGAGGCGGATGCTGCAACGAGAACTTTGGCCGTTCGAGAGGTAGTGCTGCCTTTTCACGTGGCGGACGAGGACGAACTGCTCGGGGTGGCACAATTTCTTTACGACGGCGGTGACTCGATTGCCGACATAGCTGAGTTGAACGACGGCCTGTTTCGGCAAAGTCTCTTTGTGTTTGCGATCGGCGGCGGGGTGATTGCCTTGATTCTGTCTATTTCCTTTGTACGGATGAATCGGGTGCACCACTCGCTCGTCCGGCGGACGTTCGCCCTCAAGAAAGCCAATCAGGAATTGGCCCTGTCAGACCGGACCAGCGTGGTGGGCGGGATGACTTCGCACCTGATCCATGGTTTGAGGAATCCTCTTGCCGGATTGTGTGCGTACCTTGAGGGCGACCAAGCTGATAGCGACGGATTGTCGTTCGCAAAATCAGCGGCCAAGCGAATGGAGGGAATGATCGATAACATTGTCCGGACGTTGGGCGAGAATGCCAGTGGTGTGGTTTATGAGTTGAGTGTTGCCGAGTTGCTTGAAATTTTCAGGTCGAGATTGGAACCGGTCGCCGCCGAGCATCAAGTGCAACTCGCTGTAGAGGACTCGGGTGGCAGGGGATTGGACAACCGGGAAGGGAACCTGGTTTTGTTGATCCTCGAAAATCTCGCGCAGAATGCGGTGGAGGAGTGTGATGAGGGTGGGCAGGTCAACGTTCGGTCGAGCGAGACCGGTGGGGTGACGATGTTCGAGGTGAGCGACAACGGCAGTGGTTTGCCGGAATCTGTGAAGGGATCACTGTTTCAACCCGGAAACACATCGAAGGAGCAGGGGAGCGGGCTTGGGTTGGCGATCAGCGGGCAGTTGGCCGTGTCGATGGGTGCCGTGTTGTCCTTGGCCAAGTCAGACGAATTCGGAACGACGTTCCGGTTGGCTTTAGTCAAGCGCGACAGGAATTAATCCAAAAATCAAACGGAGCCAGTTGCGGTAGACCATCTGGCGTTTCACCCTCATCCGGCCTGAGGTTACATTCCCCCTGATGGAGAAGGCCTTGGTGAGGGTGGACGCAACATGACCACGAGGCCATGAGATGTAGTGTTCAGTCGCTTAATTTATTAGTGGACGGCGTTGAAGATCTTGGTCAAGCGCTTGAGGGTGGCGTTCATTTGACCAAGTGGAATCATGTTTGTGCCATCGCTGGGTGATTTGGCCGGTTTCGGATGGGTCTCGATGAACAGCCCGTTAGCTCCCGCCGCAAGGGCCGACCTGGCCAGCACCGGGGCGAATTCACCCTGGCCTGACGAGCGGTCGCCGCCGCCTCCCGGCAATTGCACTGAGTGCGTGGCGTCGAACACGACCGGATAACCGAACGACTGCATGATCGGAATCGAGCGCATATCGGCGACGAGATTGTTGTAACCAAAACTGGAGCCACGTTCGGTGAGGATGATTTTTCTGTTGCCGGTGTGAGCGGCCTTGGCGGCGACCTGCTCCATTTCTTTTGGGGATAGGAACTGCCCTTTTTTGAGGTTCACGATTTTGCCAGTGTTCGCTGCGGTGGTGATGAGGTCAGTTTGACGGCAGAGGAAGGCGGGGATCTGCAAAACATCGACAACTTCAGCGGATTGCTCCGCCTGTTGTTCCGTGTGGACATCGGTGAGGATGGGGACACCGATCTTGTCGCGAACGGAGCGGAGGATGCACAGGCCGGCTTCTATACCCGGGCCGCGCTTGGCCTTGGCGCAGGTGCGGTTTGCTTTGTCGAAGCTCGCCTTGAAAACATAATTAACGCCAAGCGCGTCGCAACTGCGCTTGAGCGTCCGGGCGATCTTTAGACAGAGCGCTTCAGTTTCGATCACGCACGGGCCGGAAAAAAGAAACAAGCGGTTTGGCTTGCTGAGCGACTTGAACAGGGCGTTTGGAGTCATTTTGACGCGGTCTGCGCATCGGGGTGATGCTCGATACGGACGATTTGCGTATCCTGATTTTTACCCCAGGCCGTGCCCCACTCAATGAGATAAAGGCAGCCGTCCGGGCCAAGCTCCATGTCCATTGGTCGCTTGAAAGTCATATTGGGACAGAAACGTTCCATCTTTGTCTGGTTCTCGTTTTCGTCGAGTTGGACTTTGATGATCCAGTTGCGAGACCACTCGTAAATGAACAGTGAGTGGTCGTACTGCTTCGGCAGCTTGGTGGGGGAGTCGAGTTTCCCGTCAAAGTAGTACACCGGGCCGGCCATCGCAGTGCGCCCGCCGCCGGCATTGAGCGTTTGCCAGCGGACAGAAGGAAAGTGGGCGTAATAAATGAACGCCGGTTGGGCGGGCGGCAGTTGCTGGATGCCTGTATTGTGCGGCGAGTCGTTGACCGGGCCGGCTGGAACGAATGGTTCGCCGGATTGTTTCTTTTCGAAATCGTAGTTGTGGTATGGCTTGTTGTTGGCGATGAAGAGCGGCCAGCCAAAGTTTCCAGCTACTCGGGCTTGGTTAATCTCGTCGTATCCCGCAGGGCCACGATTGTCACGCCGTCCGCCTGCGTCCGGGCCGACCTCGCCCCAATAGAGAAATCCGTTCCTGGAGTCGATCGAAATGCGGTACGGGTTGCGGTTGCCCATCACGTACACTTCCGAGCGCGCGTCCTTTTCGGCGTTGGCGAACAGATTACCCTCGGGGATTTTTATTGAGCCATCCGGCTGCGGAGTTACCCGAAGTATTTTGCCCCGCAAGTCGTTTGGGTTTGCGGACGATTTTTGTGCATCCCACGCAAAACGCCCAGGCTGCTCGTCGATGGGGGCGTACCCGTCAGAGGCAAAGGGATTGGTGTTGTCGCCAACGGATGCGTAGAGGTTTCCTTTGCCGTCAAACGCCAGCGATCCGCCGGAGTGGCAGCACTCGTCGCGCTGGGTCTTGATGCGTATCATTTCCTTTTCGGACGCCATGTCGATCGCGCCGCCTTTCAGCGTGAAACGCGACACGAGGTTGTAGCCCTTCTTTCGTGCCTTGCCTCCGACGAATTCAGTGACTGTGTTCGGCGAGGCATAAAAAAGGTACAGGTGATTGTTTGAGTCGAAATCAGGGTCGAGCGTTAGCCCGAGCAGACCGTCCTCCAGGCCGGTGAAAACTGGAATGGTTCCGATGCGGGTTGTTTTGTTTGTCTTGGGATTCCAAAAAAGAACTTCGCCGTTTCGTTGAACATAAAAAACCCGTCCATCCCTTGCGACGGAAAGTTCCATAGGATCCTTCAAGGTGTCCTCGGTCTCTTTGTCACCGTCTGTATCGCGGTCGGATACAAGGATGACTTTACGGAATGCTCCGTCCGTTTGCGGGCCGGAGGGCTGTGGTGCAGCGGTCATGGACTGGGTCAAGCCAAGAGCCAGGTAAACTGCTGATAATCGGTGGTTCATCTTAAAAAGCGCCGCTTGGCCAAGCGGCAACATGGAAAAAGGTAGTGAGCGCACCGTGGGTGTCGAGTGAAATATCAACGTATCTTCAAAGTGACGTTGCCGGTGGCGCGCCGGAGAAAAAGGCCTTTGCGGCGTATCTGTAAAACGTCAAGCGTCACGATTTCGCCACTTGCCGAACCGTCAATTGCCCTTGCGGCGGAAACGAGATCGTTGACCTTCCGCCCGTCGATGGCAACGATGACAATGCCCGTTATCAGTCCTGCTTCTTCGGCTGGTGAGTCGTCGTCCACCTGCGAAACGACGAGCCCTTCGCTGAAAGTAAAGCCAAGCGCACGGGCCACTTCCGGAGTCAATGCCTCCAGGGTAGTGCCGGTCTTTTCTCGAATAAGTCCGGCGTTGAAATAAGCCTTTTCGGGAATCAGTTTCACGGTGCTGTCAATGAGTTTACTATTCCTATTGATTTGCAACTTTACCGTTCGCTTGCGGTCTTGATTAAGCAATCGGCTGGCAAACTCAATGTAGTTGAGAGGGGCGTGACCGTCGATTTTGCTGATTTGATCGCCCTTCGTAATGCCGGCCTTGGCCGCTGGGCTGTTTGGCTCGACGGAGGCAACGCTAAGCGGAGTGCTTCCCGCATTGATGGCCGCACCGAACCAGTTTCCCTCGAGGAACTCCGGAGTGAAAATCCGTGAAAGCGATTCGTTGACCCGCTTGACAGGGATTGCAAACCCAATGCCTTGGCCTTCCTTGAGCACAGCTACGTTGATGCCGATGATTTTTCCGTCGAGGTTGATCAACGGGCCGCCGCTGTTGCCGGGATTGATGGAAGCATCGGTCTGTAGCCAGTCGGGAATGTCCAGCTTGTTGCCTCCTGTCTCGGCGCGGCGACTCTTCGAACTTAGGATGCCGCGGCTGACCGAGCCACCAAGGCCGAACGGATTTCCCAACGCGAGCACTGTTTCTCCGAGCAACAGATCGTCGTCGATGGCAAAGCTGGCTGCAGCAAAGGTTTCGCCCGGTTCTTCCGGGGTGATTTTGAGCAGTGCAATGTCCGTGGTCAAGCTGCCGGCGACGGTCTGAGCCTGGTACACCTTGGCTTCGCCGGAGCCGGCGTTAATCTTGATCCAGATTTCGTCGGCATCCTTGACAACGTGGTCGTTGGTGAGCACATAGCCGGATGCATCCACCACGACGCCGGAGCCGGCGCTCTCCTGCGGCGGCAATTCCTGTGCGTAGGGTGCCCAGTTGTCGCGCCACCAGTCGTAATAATACCGCACCCGTTGCATCCGAGTCTTGGTGGCGATGTTGACCACACCCGGCATGACCTGTCCAACGGCTTCGACCACGGCATCGTGCCGGCGTGATTCCTCCGCTTGGCCAAGCGCTGTGATGCCAAGAACCAGCCCGATAACCACTTCAAGTTTACTGTACCTTCCTTGTTTCAGCATAAAAATCAAATTTGACAGAATATTCCCGGGAGATGTTCATCCTCGGGCAGCATTATTTTCCAGACTACTTATCCACAATTTGAGCAATTGGCTTGACGGTTGTGCTGCTTTTGCTTGCAATGCCGCCCATGACTTTTCGTCTGATTTTGCTGTGCCTTGCTTCTTCAATGGCCGCTGTTTTCGTGGGCTGCATCAGCACGCCCCAAGGCAAACAATTCGGGGTTCCCGGTGTCCGGGACATGGTGATCAGTCGGTACGAGCGGCCGATGGATCAAGTACTCAACTCCGCGAGACAGGTCCTGTCACGAACAGGGACTTTAACCGGTGATGACGTGGTGAACAACGCCGTTTCCGCCAAGATCGACAATCGCAGCGTTTGGGTGACGGTTGCCGAGGTGGAGCCGCTGGTGACCGAGGTCAAGGTGCGTGTGCGTTCCTCGCGAGGAACTGCCGACCAGGCCATGGCAGCGGAGATTGACAAGCAGATTGCGCTTGGCTTGGTCGTATCCCCCTGATCAACCCTTCAGGCCAAGATCTTCATCATAACTGCCCAGTTGCAGCTTTGTAGGTTTCCGATTCACGCCGCGCAACTCTATGCTGAGGTATGAAATGCGCTGTTGTGCACGTGCCGCCGGAGCTGCCTTGGGATCCAACGCAATAACCCGGTCCAGCGTAGTACGAACGGCCTCGTGAGATTCGCCGCTCTTGATCTGAATATCAGCTAACTTGTTCAGCCAGGTTGTTTTTTGGTGAATCGTCGTTCCAGGCAAGGCCAATAAACGTTCGTACTGCTCAAGTGCCATTGCAGCCTGATTGGGGTGACCGAGATATAACGCCGCCAATTCCTCACGGTTGCTGACCGAGTTGGGGTGCATCTCGACACGGCGCAGACATGTTTGGAATGCCCTCTCGTCTACTTGTTGTCGGTTCAACTCAATGGCCTTGGGCAACTCAAGCGGGCTGGTGAAGTCATCCTTAGCCGCCGATTCCTCAACCAACTTCTGGTACGATTCGTTAAAATCCACGATTTCCGATTCGCTCTCCTCCGACGAGTCAAGACTTGCGAGCCGCTGGGCGGACAACTGGGCAGCCTGTGAGTTTGGCAACGCCGTTTGAATTTGCCGCAATGTCCGCCGAGCTGCGACGGGGTCGCCGGCGATGGCCAACTGCCATTCCGCCATCTTGTTAAGCGCCACAGGAAGCCTATAGTTCAACTGCTTCGGATCACTAAGTGTTTCCTGAATGGTTGCTGCAGCAGTAGACAAATCTCCAAGATTTTCCGCTTGGATGGCCGCCTTGAGCATTAATCCGTCAAAATTCTCCGGATGTTTTATCAGTTGCTCGTCGACAGCCGCTATTGCCTCGACATATTGCCCTCGCTTGCGTCGCGCATTGGCAATTCCATATTCTGGTTTGTTGTAAGATTCTCGAGAGTTGCCCGTTAGTGAATTTGTTAACGAAGACACCATCCAATTGCTTATTTCGGGAGTCCACCACAATCCAAGAAGTATTGAACCGGGAAGCAACAGGAAAATGAAAGCAACGAGTATGTTCACTGTGAAAGCGGCGTGAATCATGAAGCCAACAACTGCCAATGTGACAATCCACTTAAGGATTACCTTACCCGGTTCGTTATCCGGATTTTTTATTTGTCTCCAAATAATGTAAACAATCACAGCGAGCAGGACGCCATACACAAGTAACGCCCAATAGAGGCGCTCTGAAGTGATTTGCATTAACAATGTCATTTCAGGTGAAACTGAAGGCGACTTCGAACCCTGCTTTTCGTGTCGCGCATCTCTATTTCATCCACGTGCCAAAGGCCATCTTTCTTTGTGAGACCTTTGACTGCAAATTGCTTCACCGGTTTGGTTTCAGCGGTGTAAATGTCGGCGAGCAGAATGCCGCCGGTTTTTTTGTCTACCCAAGAGACAACCCGGTGGTACTCGCCTTTGGCCGGTCCAGGATTGCGGCTCTCGAGCACGTAGCATAGCCGGCTCTTGCGTCGTTGAGTTTTTAGGATAACTTGATCTGGCCAATGGAGGAAATCCATCCCGAGGTCGGCTATGTAGAGCGAGGAGTCGGCGAAGGTAGAGTATATATCAGGACGCTTGGTTGTGGCGGTGTTGCTCACATAACAATTCGGTTGCCCAAGTTCATGGTGAACCGTCCATTGTTCGGGCGGTTTGCCGTTGCGTTTGGCCTTGTAGATTGTTTTCCACTTCTCTGGTCCAAGTTTCTCGATTTGAATGACGACCTCGGTGATTAACCGTTTTCGCTCTCGCATGATCACCTCCATGGTTGCCGGTAACTCGGCATCTTTTTCTGGAATCAGTTCCCGTATCGCTCGCGCAAGTCGGGCGCCGTTGGGGAGGGCGTCTTCAGCCGCAAGCCGGTGCGGGAAGGGAAGGGCAGTGGCCGCAACAAGCACGAGAGCCGCACGAATTGTAACGAACTGTTTCACTATTCTGTTTTATCACGAAGCCAAGAGGCCGGTCATTGAATTGTGGGAGAACTGTTCACTTGGCGTATTCTATGAATCTGTTTTCCCGGACCATTGTCACCCGGATCTGGCCTGGGTACTGAAGTTCGTCCTCGATCTTTCGTGCCACCTGTCGGGCAAGGTCGTAGATCCCCTCGTCGCTGATTTCCCTGGGATTAACGATGATCCGAATTTCCCGGCCGGCCTGCACGGCGTAGCACTTGTCCACTCCGTCGAATGATGCGGCGATCCGTTCAAGGTTTTTAAACCGCTGAAGGTACGCTGTCATCGTCTCCGAACGGGCGCCCGGGCGTGAGGCACTGATTGCGTCGGCGGCGCTGACGAGAATGCCCCAGATAAAGTCGTAGGGCACTTCACCGTGATGCGATGCCACACCATTTACGACATCCTCCTGTTCTTTGTTTCGCTTCAGAAAATCCGCTCCAACGATGGCGTGCGGCCCTTCGGCTTCTTCCGACATCGCCTTGCCAATATCATGCAGCAACCCGATGCGCTTGGCCTTGTTGACATCCAAGCCCATCTCGGCGGCTAGCAAGCCAGTCAGGTGAGCAACCTCGACGGAGTGCGCCAGAACATTCTGCGAGTAACTGCTCCGGTAGCGGAGTTTGCCAAGCAGAGACAGCACGTCCTGGCTGAGCGTGCCGACACCGGCTTTTTGCGCTGCCTCTTCGCCGACATTGGCCAAGTTGTAGTCGTTTTCCTCCGCGACTTTGGAGACGACCTCCTCGATGCGGGTTGGGTGAATCCGGCCGTCCTTTACAAGCCGTGCCATCGATTCCCGGGCGATCTCACGTTTGATGGGGTCGAACCCTGAAAGTACAACGGTGTTGGGTGTGTCATCGATCAGCACTGTGACACCGGTGGCCGCCTCGAAGGCGCGCACGTTGCGCCCTTCCCGACCAATGATGCGCCCCTTGATTTCCTCGTCGCCGTTAAGGGAGATTGTCGCCGTTGTGGCCTCGTAAGTGTGCTCGCCGGCGTACCGTTGAATCGCCAAACCGATGATTCTCCGAGCCTGTTCCTCTGCATGATCCTTGGCACCATCAACGATGGACTTGGAAACTTGACTCGCCTCCATTTTGGTTTCGTCGCCGATGATCTCGAAAAGACGCTCCTGCGCGTCATCGGGACTTAACCCGCTGATTTCTCCCAGTTCCCGCCTGTGCTTTTCGATCAACTGTTCAGCCGATTCCTGTTTTTCTGCGAGTTCGGATTCAAGCCGACGGAGTGTTGTCTGTTTTTGGTTCAGTTGCTTTTCATTCTCGAGCAACGATTGAAGTTGGCGATCCAGTAGCGACTCCCGTTCCTCAAGGCGTTTTTCTCGTTGGCGAATCTCCTCGCTTTCAGCTCCAATGGCATTCTCGATTTCAACACGAAGTCGCTCATTCTCCTCGCGGGTGAGCATTCGCGCGCTTCGGGTCAGTACCTCGGCTTCGCGTCGGGAGTGTTCCTTGAGGGAGGATTCGGTGCTTTGCAGTGCGCGGCGGATCTGTCGTTTTTGATCCTTCCGAATCCAGATCAAGGCAACGATCATGACTACTGCCATGCCGCCTATCAACCAAGGCTCTGCTGCCGCCAAATTATGCATTGATTATCAAGCAGGTGGAGGATTTAACCAACCGCTGGGTGTGGCAATCATGTCCATTTTGACATCGTGCCGCTCCACCGGCACATTGTGGCAGAGTTGCTGTTCGAAGCAGACGCCGCATTTTTTGGCGGAGATGTCGATCAGCAATCGATCAAAAAAACCCTCACCACGGCCCAGTCTGCCACCACGGCCGTCAAAGGCTACCCCGGGAACAATCGCTAAGTCGAGTTGCTTCGTGTCCATTTTGAGGCTGTCAACGGGGGGCTCGAGCACGTTGAAATTACCCAGCACAACGTCGCCCAAGTTGGTGATCACGCAAGCTTCATAACAGTTATTTTCAGCAGAATATTTGGGCAGAGCCACTCTTTTACCAGTTTTCAACCCATTAGAAACCAGTGGTTTAACGTCCAGTTCACCGGCCAGGGGCATATACAACATCACTTGGGCAGCAACTTGCCAGTCGGGCGACTCCAAGATCAATCGGCAAACGGCTTCCGAGTCTCTCGTCGCTTGGTCAAGACTCAAGCTTGCGATGGCTAAGCGCGCCTTCCGGCGTGTCAAGCGCTTGGCCTTGAGCGAGTCAGTTCTCTGCTTTGTTCTGCTCATTGTTTAACTTTGCAAAATGCTCCCGCCAATAATCAACCCGCGCTTTGATTTTCTTTTCCACTCCCTGATCGGTCGGCTCGTAGTAGCGCCGCTTGGCTCCGAGGTAATCCTGCGCGACAAAGTGCCCTGGAAAATCGTGTGAGTACCGGTACTCTTCGCCGTGGCCAAGTTTTTTTGCGCCTGAGTAATGTGAATCCTTGAGATGGATTGGGACGGGAATTGTTTTGCCGGAGCGGACATCGGTCAGCGCAGCGTCGATTGCCTTGATGACGCTGTTGCTCTTGTGCGCTCCGGCAATGTAGATGGCTGCTTCTGCGATTGGGATTCGCGCTTCAGGCCAACCGATAAACTCGGCAGCCTGAAACGCTGCGTTGGCCAGTACCAGTGCCATCGGGTCGGCCAAGCCAACATCCTCGGCAGCATGAATGACAATCCGACGAGCTATGAACCGGGGATCCTCCCCGGCGTGGATCATTTTCGCCAACCAATAGAGTGTCGCATCGACATCACAACCTCGCATCGATTTGATGAAAGCGGAAATGGTGTTGTAATGCTCATCCTCGTCGCCGTCGTACACCACCGCCTTTTTCTGGATGCACTCCTCCGCGACCTGAAGTGTGATGTGAACGGTGCCGCTTTTGTCCGGAGTAGTGGTCAGAGCAGCGATCTCCAGCGAATTGAGCGCCTTACGTGCATCACCATCCGACACCCTGGTCAAGTGCTCCACCGCCTCGTGGGATGCTTTGCAATTCAAATGCCCTAGCCCCCGTTCCGCATCCTCAAGCGCGCGCTGGATCAATTGGGAAATTTCCTCCTGTGATATGGCCTCCAGTTCAAAAATCTGCGAACGCGATACCAGCGGCGAGTTGACAAAGAAAAACGGATTATGCGTAGTGGCTCCGATCAACCGAACTGTGCCGTTTTCTACATCTGGTAGGAGAGTGTCCTGTTGGGATTTGTTGAAACGATGTATCTCGTCGATGAACAGCAACGTCGTCGCCCCCGAATTGGACAAGCGGTTCGCTGCCGTGGCCAAAACACGACGCATATCCGCAACATTGGATTCAACGCCGCTCAAGCGCTCGAACCGGCTTTTTGACTGGTTGGCGATAATCTGCGCGAGACTTGTTTTGCCGGTGCCTGGAGGACCGAAGAAGATCAGCGACTGTATGCGATCCGCCTCGATGGCGCGTCGTAGTAATTTACCGGGCGCAAGAATATGCCCCTGGCCAACGTATTCGTCCAAGGTACGCGGCCGCATCCGGGCTGCCAAAGGCTGATACTTGTGGCCAGAACACGATTCCACACCCGAAACCGTTTCATGCTCCGGGGCGGGTTGGTTTTGTGAGAATAGATCGCCGCTCACGCCAAGCCAGCGTAGCAACCGGAGGGGGTGCCCCCAAAGAAAAAACCCGCAGCTCGAAAGCTGCGGGTTCAACAAAGCCCCGCCGTAGCCGTGTTGAACGAATCCGATGAACGGAAGGTACAAGTGGATCCGGCTCGTCGTAGATCGCGACTTCCAGCAAAGGCCTGTCGGTCACAACCCGAGTGCAGGTTCCTTAACCATTAGAACTAA
>Ga0163108_10000037_pt1 | contig 85775 bp, 73 predicted proteins | sample Fk1155metaG_FD_109644 | JGI IMG/M metagenome (GOLD analysis project Ga0163108, IMG submission 109644) | Marine microbial communities from the Central Pacific Ocean - Fk160115 155m metaG | ecosystem: Environmental > Aquatic > Marine > Oceanic > Photic zone | place: The Central Pacific Ocean...
GTGATATTGAATAAATAATCACCCAATCCCACAGCAAGGCAGCACGAGACAAGCAGTTGGCCACGCATGAGCCATGATGGTCGGCGCCGACTTGTCTTGAATTTCATTCCGAAGGCTCGTCTTTCAGATCGCCGGGGAGTTTTCCTGAACACGACTACGGGTTAAAGGTCTTCAGTAATTTCCGACCCTTATACAGATTATAAACATCATCGGGTGTTAATGGGCGGGGACTTTCTGGCTGGGGATGCCAGTAAATGTCGCTGGAATCGGTCACGACGATTCCCGGAACCCCGTTTTTCACAGCGGTGGCACCTAAAACAGGGTCTCCCAGGAAGGAACCCCAGATGCTGGGTTCGATCTGTTGATAACCCTGGTCGTGCAGGCTGCGCTGGAAGCGCTGGACGTCCACCAGTTGGGATGGGTCCAGGTGAGCTACATCCCGCTCATAAATTTCCTCGTGTTCGGCATGCCAGCCAGCAAAGAGCGCGTAGGCATCTTCGATGGCCAGGGTTTCAATATCGGCGGTAACGCTATGAGTCACTGGTCCCACGATCCCCAGGTTGCTGTAGATGGAGTCGCCGAACAGGAATTGATACCGAATCAGAAAGCAGGTCAGAGGCTGGTCATATCCTGGCCAGAACTGAACGCGCTGATCGACGCATTCCATCTCTGTCGGAGCAATCCCCATTTGCTGGTCCTGTGCGAGCCACAGTGCCAACTGTCCCTCGGCCCTGGAAAGGTCGGTTCGGTACGTGGAATCAATCTGTTCCGTGACATCGAGTTCTTCCGCATAGGCGAGGACATGGAGTCTCACGACGGGTTCAGCTGCCAGGGCAACCAGGGTCTCTGTACCGATGCTCTCACCCAGCTTCGCAAGAGCCGAAGCGGACTCCACCTGCAGGCGACGATGAGGTAGATCGAGAGTCTGACGCAGGGCAGCCACGGAGGAAACCTGTCCTACCAGTGCCAGGGTATCGCAAAGTGCAATCATCAAGGCGATGCTTTCAGAAATCATCAGGCTTGTTTGTTGTGCATCTTCGCCGGAGTGGTCAGGATGTTCGGCTAACTGTTCCATGCGCCGATTTAGATCACGCAACAGCAACTGGAGACTCTCGAGATGGTCTGTCGCCGGGTGGCAGGAAAAGCGTTCCTTGCGTACCAGGTGGTTGGCCAGGTCCAGTGTCGCTGCTGCGACGCTGGGATGTTCCAGTGTATCGAACAGCCGTGGAAACAGGGTGTCGTAGGAAAGGTCTCGGCTCTGAAACAACGGTGCCATCACGACACCCACGGTTGTTGATGAGACTGGCGGATCGGTGCAAAGCACGTCGGCAATTGCGGCCAGGCAGTCACGATCTCCAATGCTGGTGCAAATATGCAGCAACTGGTGTCGAATATTACTGTTGGTACCAAGCAGCTGGTAAAGCGCCAGAAGCGGTTTTAAGTAACTGGACTGCCAGCCTTGCTCCTGGGAAAGAAAATGGTCAATAATTTGCAGGATTTGTCCCCAGGCGAGTTCCTGTGATCTGGTGGTTGGCGGCGGCTGTTCCAATAGTTGCTGGAAGAGGGGGACCAGGGATTGTCCAGGATCCTCTGTTATCCCGATGCGCAGGGTATTACCTGCTTGCTCGATTTGATCCGAGCTGGGTGTGGATTCACCCAGCAGGATAACGAAATTTGACCAGGCTGCTGTCATATAGCTTGAGCCTAACGCAAAAATCAGGCTCCGGGGAGCCCCGGGAATCGTCTTCAGACCCCCAGACCCACCTTGACGTAGTTGACGGGAAACTGTTTCAATGAAGAACTTAAGATGCTTGGTAAAGTATTGCTTGAGCGAACTTTACGAAGCCGAGATGAATTGTACAGGAGCGATAGGCGACATTGACTGATCAAGGTGAGCAACCACAGCCTCAATTCAAGGATTTTGATTTATCCCCTGAGATGATGGCAGCGTTAGAGCATGCGGAATATCAAACACCGACTCCCGTCCAGGCAGGAATCATTCCGGGTGCCCTGGATGGTGAAGATCTGATAGGCCAGGCGCAGACGGGTACGGGAAAAACAGCGGCCTTTGCCATTCCGATACTCGAGCAACTGTATCCTGCTGACGAGGTGCGTTCACCTCAGGCACTGGTCCTGGCCCCCACGCGGGAATTGGCAGTACAGGTCAGCGGGGAGTTCGAAAAACTTTCTTACAAGCAGCAGATCAAGACGGTTACCCTCTATGGTGGTAAACCCATCCGTGGGCAGATCGAACAGCTTAAGGGCAGTGTCCAGGTCGTGGTAGGGACGCCTGGTCGTATCCTGGACCATATTCAGCGCAGGACCTTGAACCTGAGTGAAACCTGGGGCGTGGTGCTGGATGAAGCGGATCGCATGCTGGATATCGGATTTCGCCCGGACATTGAAAAGATTTTACGTCGTTGTACCTGCAAGGATCGACAAACCCTGTTGTTGAGTGCAACCGTTCCGCCTGGCATTTTGGGACTGGCCAAGCGTTTCATGTATCAACCGACCACCCTGAATTTTTCTCCCAAGGAATTATCGGTCGATACGATTGATCAGTATTACTACTCGGTGGAACAACGACGCAAGCTTCCCTTGCTGCTGAAAATATTACGGCAGGAAGAGCCGCATCAATCCATTGTATTTTGTCGAACCAAGAGGCGCACCGAGCGAGTTTACCAGCAGCTGAATCAGGAAATCGGTAACGTGTCCTGTATTCACGGTGATTTACAGCAGGGAGCCCGCGATCGGGTCATGAGAAATTTTCGCGAAGGAAAGGTCCGTTGCCTGGTCGCCACCGACGTGGTGGGACGTGGCATCGATGTTTCCGGGGTGTCGCACATCTTTAATTTTGACTTGCCGCAATCCAGTGACGATTATGTTCATCGAGTTGGTCGAACGGGTCGGATGGGACGAGAGGGAGTGGCCTATTCCTTCGTGTTGCCAGATCAAGGATCAGAGTTAACAGGGATTGAACAACGAATTAATCGACTACTCGAACGGTTGGAAATGGAAGGGTTTGAACCACGGGAACTGGCTGAAGAAAACGCCGGACCTCCTCCTCCGCCACCTCCCTCGTCGTTGCTAAAACGGCCGCGCAAACGATATCGTCGTGGACTTTGAGTCCAGCCAGTCTAGAATGCACCTGTCCGTTTCATGCGGTGACCCGGCGGAAAAAGGGTGAACATTCCTGTGGGGTTTGAGAATCTCAACAGCAGAGGTGAACGTGGCATGCATGTACCATGGTTCGGATCGCGGATGGCCCTGTCTATCCTGTTGAGCGCTTGTTTTGTACTTGTCAGTTGTGGTCGACAAGGGTCCGCTCCCCAATCCAGTTCGACGGCGACCCCAGGAAAATCTCCGCCTCGGCGCAGCGTGCCACAGGATGGTGGCCCAGGGGAAACGAAAAACCAATCATCTCCTGCGGCACCTCAAGTTGCATCCCCCTCTCCGGTTGAGCCGGCAGAACCTGTAGGAGATGAGGTTGCGCAAGCGGTTCCGCCCCGGTCGGCGTTGCCGGTTCGCATTCCCGGCCTGCACGAAGCGCTGCATACCGTGGCCCTGGATGAAGAACGTATCAAGGCACACGGGATCCGTAAGTTGTCTGGTAAGCATCTGACGCTGTACAGCGATTTGCCCCCGCAACCAGAAATCGAGGAATTGCCGGGCATCTTCGATGCTGCGATTTCCCAGTGGGCGGCCTATTTCCAGGTGCCCGTGGCCGCGACTGCCGAGTGGCATATTGTCGGGCGATTGATGAAGGATAAAACACGCTTTCAGAACGCCGGGTTGTTACCCGAGAGCCTGCCACCGTTCGGGCATGGTTTTAATTACGGTGATCACCTGTGGGTTTACGATCAGGAGACAGATTACTACCGTCGCCACCTGTTGCTGCATGAAGGAACCCATGGATTCATGCAGAAATTTCTTGGTGGTTCTGGTCCAGCATGGTATCGGGAGGGGATGGCAGAATTGCTGGCCACTCATCGCTGGGCCAATGGAAAACTACAGATGAAATATTCTCCTCGCGATCGGAAAGAAACTCCCGGGTGGGGACGTATCAAGATTATCAAGGATGAAGTGGCCGCAGGCCGCGGCGTCATGCTATCCAAGGTCCTGCGGTTTCCACCCACGGCTCACCGCCAGGTGCAGCCCTATGCATGGTGCTGGGCCGCGACCACCTTTTTCGAGAATCACCCCCGCTACCAGCAGCGATTTCATCAACTAAAAACCGAGGCTGCCGAGGTGGGAGACCTGTTTTCGGATCGCTTCTATCAACGATTGGAAGATGATTGGCCTGCCGTCCGAGACCAGTGGCAATGGTTTGTGCTCAACATGGAGTATGGATTCGATGTGAAACGCGAAGCCATTGATCCCAAGCACGTGATGCCCCTTGGAGACAAGGTCGTGGAGGTCGAAATCCAGGCGGACCGTGGCTGGCAGTCCACCGGGCTGGAATTGGCTGCCGGATCCCAGGTGAAAATCGTAGCGACTGGCCGTTACCAGGTCGCAGCCGATCCAGAACCCTGGTGGTGCGAGGCGAACGGTATCACGATCCACTATTACCGGGGTCGCCCTCTGGGAGCGCTGATGGCTGCCGTGAATGGACCCAATACCACGGGTCTCACGCGGTTGGCCGGCCTGCAGGTCGTCGGTGCAGCGGGCAGCGTGACTACGGCCCAGGGAGGCACCCTGTTTTTGCGTATTAATGAATCGGGTGCGGGTTTGGCAGATAACAAGGGTACCTGTAGAGTGAGCATTAAACGGACTGACGGTAGCTAGCCGATTCGGCTTGCCGGGAGCGACTCCGGATTGACGAAACATGTGCCAGGTCCAACAATGCAGGCCTTGCGAAGATGTCAGGGGATTGACCGCTGGCAGGCTCATTTTATGCTGGCCACGGATACGCCGCAGGGAGGGAATTAAGGATATGAATTCAATACAAACCAATGATCCTGAAGTCTGGGCAGCTATCGAGGCTGAACAGCAGCGCCAGCAACAGGGTTTGGAAATGATCGCCAGCGAAAATTACACCAGCCCAGCGATCATGCAAGCGACTGGTAGCGTACTGACGAACAAGTACGCAGAGGGTTATCCGGGGCGCCGCTATTATGGCGGATGTGAACATGCAGACACCGTCGAGGAGTTGGCACGGGAGCGTGCCTGCCAGTTGTTTGGAGCGGAATTTGCCAACGTGCAACCGCATTCCGGATCGCAGGCTAACATGGCCGTCTACCTGACGGCGTTGGAGCCAGGAGACAGCGTACTGGGATTAGATCTGGCTCACGGGGGACACCTGACGCACGGTATGCGATTGAATATCTCCGGGAAGCTTTACCAGTTTCATAACTATGGTGTCACGGCCGATACGCATCGCATTGATTTTGACCAGGTTGCCCGCCTGGCCCGTGAACATCGACCCCGTTTGATCGTGGCGGGAGCCAGTGCTTACCCGCGAGAAATACCTCATCCGCGATTTGCTGAAATTGCAGAAGAAGTGGGGGCCAAGTTATTTGTTGACATGGCTCACTATGCGGGCCTGGTAGCTGCCGGACTCCATCACAACCCGGTGGAGGTTGCAGATTTTGTCACCACGACGACCCACAAGACATTACGAGGGCCGCGAGCTGGGTTGGTGCTTTGCAAGGAGCAGGATGCCAAGGGCGTGAACCGGAGTGTTTTCCCGGGCCTTCAGGGTGGCCCTCTCATGCACGTCGTGGCTGCCAAGGCGATTTGTTTTGGCGAAGCACTCAAGCCTGAATTCAAGGAATATGCCCAGGCTGTGATTGATAATGCCCGCATTCTTGGTGAAGTACTCGCAGCGGGTGGTCTCGAATTGATCAGTGGTGGAACCGACAATCACTTGCTGCTTGTTAATGTGACGGGCCTCGGAATTGGTGGAAAGCTGGCGGAAGCCTGCTTGGATTGCTGCGGGATCACGGTCAACAAAAACATGATTCCCTACGACGAGCGCAAGCCCATGGATCCCTCTGGCATCCGCATCGGCACCCCCGCGCTGACCACCCGTGGCATGGGAGTTGATGAAATGAATCGGATTGGTCAATGGATACTGGAATGCCTCCGTAATCCAGAAGACGAAGCGGTCCAGGAACGTATTCGAGGGGAAGTTTGTGAATTAGCTGAACAGTTTCCCGTACCGATGGATACCTGTGATTCGATGGTGACAGGATAGGAAAGCATGACGACGAACAACAAAATCTTGATTGCTGATGATAACCAGGCAAATTGCGAACTACTGGAAGCCTACCTGGCGTCCGTGGATTGCGAGGTAACCGTGGCAGTTGATGGACAGGATGCACTGGACAAGGTTTCCGAGTTTCAACCGGACTTGATCCTGCTTGATGTCATGATGCCCAAGCTGAGTGGTTTTGAGGTATGCGAGACACTCAAGAATAATGCAGCCACGCGCCGCATCATGGTTTTGATGGTGACGGCCCTCAACGAACGGGGTGATATCGAGCGCGCCGTCCAGGCTGGAACCGATGACTTTTTGTCCAAGCCTGTGAACCAGGTGGAACTGGTCAAACGCGTGGAAAATATGCTGAAACTGAAAGATGTAACAGACGAGGTTGATCGATTACGCTGCTACATTGAAGAAATGGAAGCATCTGCGGGACCACAGCCTTCTGAATGAGAGTCTCGGTTCGCTGAGAAAAGCATGTTTTCTGGATTCCAATAGTGGGCGGTGGGATTCATCTGGGACCAATGAGCTTGCTCCCACCGGGAGCTGTGCGGTATTCTGAAACAGTTGATTTCCCGGGGCTTCACGAGGTTATTGGATGTTGAGTAGCTTTCGCGGTTCGAATGGGTACACCACCTGCCAGGCTGTCCTTTTAATGGTATTGGCGGGATTCGCTTTGCCGTTGTACGCTCAGACGGATTCACCGTCGACGAATGAGCCGGCACCCATCCTGCAGCGCGAGATAGATCGCCTGATCCTGGAACTGGGAGATACCCAGTATGCGAATCGTGTAAGAGCCCAGGCAAAACTAACTGAACTGGGACTGGGCGCTTTCGACGCTTTGCACCGAGCACAGGATCACGATGATATCGAGATCGCCATGCGGGCACGCTACCTGGTCCGCAGCATGCGAATCCAATGGGCTCTCCCCGATGATCCCCCCGCGGTGCGGAAATTACTCTCCGGTTATGGAGAGCGAAGTAATGCGGAACGAAAAAATCGCATGGAGAACCTGTCCAAGTTGCCCGAAAACCAGGGCGTGGTAGCTCTCTGCCGACTGGTTCGTTATGAAGCGAACGAGCCGCTTTCCAAGCGTGCCGCATTACTGATCATGCAACAGGATCCACCGAAGGAAGCAGTAAAAATCGATTCCGTGGTCCAGACGTTACGAAAGCAAGTTGGGAAAAGTCGACGCACGGCAGCCAACTGGATGAGAGCCTATGCCCAAACCCTGGTAGATCCCGAATCCGCAGTGGCGACCTGGGATAAACTGACCCGAGCTGAAGAGGTCACGCTTTCTCAGTTTCCGAAAGAATCCAGTCGGGATATTACTCGTGACGTGTTGCGATGGCAGGCAGCCATGTTGCGAGAATTAAATCGTCACGACGAAGGCATCGCCGTGATTCGTCGCACCCTCGATTTACTGGAAGGTACCAAGCAGCAACTGCTGGACATGATCGATTGGTTGGTCGAACGAGAAGCCTGGACAGTGATCGATGAAATCGTGGATCGGTTTCCGGTGGAGTTCAATAAGTACGCTGACTTGGTCTACCGGGTGGCGGAATCCCAGGCCAGGCAGGGTCGCCAGGAACAGGCGGAAAAAACGGCTGCCCGGGCGCTGGCAATCAATCCCGATGATAGCCGTACGCATGTCGAGTCCGCAATCTGGTTGCAGCGACGTGGATTGATACCGTGGTGCGAAAAAGAATATCGCCAGGTGATCAAGATTAGTCCGGCCGAGTCGCGTCAGCATATTTACTCCTGTTTCCTCCTGTCGGAAATCCTGCATGACCAGGATCGCGATCTCGATGCGGCCAACGTGCTGCAGGGAGTCGTTGAGGTCATGAAACAACCGCAGGTGATGAAAGATATCAAGGACGGATTTCAACGTGAACCGGGTGGCATCCGTTCACGCATGTACTATTTCTTTGCCCAACATCATGCTCGAAACAACGAACAACAGAAGCACCGGGAGTTCCTGGAAAAAGGAATTCAGGAAGATCCTCGAGATGCCGATGTGTTGATTGCCATGCATCGCCTGCCCAAGGCGGATGCTGCCTGGAAAGAAAAGACGCAACAGGCAATCGATGCCGCCGTTAAACATTTCCAGGGTGAAGTGAAACGATATGAAACCCTGTTCCGCCAGGGTGATAGCCCGGTACAGCTCGATGCACTGCGACGCCAACTGGCTAGTGCTAATAATCAACTTGCCTGGCTGGCTGGCAATACCAACGGAGATCTCGATGAAGCGTTACGGTGTAGCCAGCGTTCTCTCGAACTGCGGCCAGGGAGTGCGGGATATCTCGACACGCTCGCCCATTGCTACTATGCCAAAGGTGACTATCAGAATGCAGTGAAAAATCAACTGGAAGCCGTCAGCAAGGAACCCCATTCGGCCCAGATGCAACGGCAACTTAAGCTGTTCCAGAAAAGCCTTGGTAAACCGCAGCCGAAGTAAGCTATGGTAGCCTGTAACTGGTTCGTGCCAGCGTTCAAGGCATCTTGAAGAGCGACTGGCTTTTGACGATTGCGTAATCGTCCGGAAACGTATGAAACGCCTGGACACGCATGCTCCGGTTGCGAGTTTCAACGTTGATGTAACTCAACGCACCTACCGCCAATCGACCGCTGGAATCAAAAATGTGTAGCAAGCCCTGGCGTTCAGCGTCCTGGGCCAATTCCCGATGAAAGGTCCAGAAGACCTCGGGATCGACGGTCTCGAGTTGAAAACTTGCCTCGTAAGTGACTCCACCACGACATTCCAGGCGGTCACTTCGTTCCCCTTTCAACGGGTAGGAAAGCAACCGACGACGCTGGGGAAGAGGGTGTTGGGCAGAAGCGGCCACTTCGGTCAAGGTGATACCATCGTAACGCCAACAGACCACGTGTCCGGCGCTCGTAATTTCAATCGTTGCGCCGTATTCACCACGCGTCACGTGCCGGCTTTGGTAGACACTGAATAGCTCGGGATGCAGGGAACGCCCGTAAAGCTGAAATGACAAGTCGGCAACTTTGGGTCTGACAGAAAGCAAGACAACAGTTCCTAGCGTGCAGGTATCTGCAACCGGTGGTTCGGTTTCAATTTATACGATGCCGTTATTATAGACCGCTCAGCAAACCTGAACAAAGCCACTTTACGAAACAGTTTTTACGAAAAAGAAGCCCGGCAATGACCTCTTGACAGCAGCCCATATTCACGACCCGATTGCGTTTGCTAGCATCGGCGTGGCTTTTAACGAAAACGACGTTTCTAGAGAATGACAACCAGGATGTCATAGACGGCGTGGGTGGCGGCGGAGATCCCGAAGCCACGGTAGAGAAACAGGACGCCGAAAAAGATACCGGCTAGGAACCGGAAGGTAAAACTATACCACTGAAATGTATCTCCATAGTGGACAAAAATCTGGTAATGCGAAGCTGCGAAGAGGAGGCTACTGAGGACCACAGCGCATACCAGGCTGTTTCGACGGGATGCGCCCAACCACTGGACCAGGCCGATGATTCCGGAAAGCAGGATTAATCGAAACAGTAATTCCTCGTAGATGCCGGCGCCAAAATAAGGGATCAGCCGCGACCATGCTCGTGACAACCCCGGGGGGACCTTGGGTTCCACGGCAGATTCGTAGGGGAGAATCTGCAGGGACCATTCAGCTGCCAGGCGGCCCTGCAAATGGGCCAGGATCAAGAGGAATACGGCCAGGGCAATCGATTCGAATAACATCCTCGGTAAGGTTGCCATGTGAACCTGCCAGGGTTCCTTCCGTAAGTGGTGCCAGGCAAGCAGGATGGTGCAGGTTAGAATTGGTAACAGGAAGTACTGACCGAACCCTACCCATTCCAGGCTTTGTCGCAACCAGATATCCGCACCGTTTCGAACCGTGTGGGGGCCCAGTAGCAGCATGCTGGATTCGTAGGCAATCAACATGGGGGCCAGGAAGACCAGGCTGACCAGGGGCCGGGTTGATTCCTTTTGGTAGTCCAGTTGTATGTTGCTATAGGACATACGGTTCTTTAGGAAAGTCTTGGCAATCGACGAGAGATGAAACGATACGGTGCCGGTAGTTGACCGTGGTTCGAAGTCATGGCCTGTTGTGATTGTCGGAAGGAAGTCATGCTGTCCTTGAACGACCTCCCCGGGAAGACAATTGCTCGGGTTATTCCAACTGCTCTTGATACTCTTGAAAAAAGCAGTGTGATGACTGACGGTGTACTGCTGCGAGTAAACCGTTATGCGGTACAATGAACAGCGACTGGAAAAACAGGCAGGCGTTATTGTTACGCGTGTACGGTGCTGACCCAGGGGAGACAGGGAGAGGGTAATGAAACGGCAATCATCTACCGGGTACCGGTACCAGGGTGACCATCTTGCAGTTTGGGTTAATCCGATTAAACCAGTTTTGGTTTTCCTGTTTGACCGAGTTAATCACCGGGCCGGACTCGTTATCCTGATCATCCTGTTGGCAGCGATTAGCTCAACGAGGGCTGCCGAACGCAGGAAAATATCGGTGCCCAGTACTTTTGACAAGTCACCACAACCGAGTTACCTGATTCTGCCGACCGGTTACGATGCTGCTAGATCTCCGGTCCCCTTGTTGGTCTCGCTGCACACCTGGAGTGGCGACCTGGAACAGCGCAATACTGCTCTCGAGCAGGCTGCGGACCGCAAGGGATGGATTTACCTGTTTCCGAATTTCCGAGGGGTGAATCGGACGCCGCAGGCCTGCGGATCACCAGCCGCCTGCCAGGATATCCTGGATGCTATGAAATGGGTTCAGGCCCGCTATCGGGTTGATCAGCGGCGCATTTACCTGACGGGCGTATCAGGGGGTGGACACATGACCATGCTCATGGTGGGTAAGCATCCTCAGCCGTGGGCTGCTGCCAGTGCCTGGGTTGGAATTAGTGATCTGCGAACCTGGCATGACCGCCATGCCGAGGGGAAGTATGGCCAGATGTTACGTCAATGTTGTGGAGGTAAACCGATGACCAATGCGGAAGTGGACAGGCAATATCGTCAACGATCACCAGTCACGTGGTTGCATCGGTCACTGCCTGTGCCCCTGGATATGGCAGCTGGGATACACGATGGTCATACAGGGTCGGTTCCGATTCGTCATTCTCTCAAGGCCTTTAACCTGGTTGCCAGGGCGGCTGGAGAAATGCCGATCACCGAGCAGGAGATGGCTCAACTCGGTCGTCGTAACGGTCGGTTAGATAAGCCACGTCCTTCGGATCGAGTCAAGGATCCGATCCTGGGAAAGGAAATTTATTTGCGACGAATGGCGGGGAAATCACGAGTCACAATCTTCGAAGGTGGGCATGAAGGAAATGCCGCAGCCGCCGTGAACTGGCTCGAACGTCATGCCAAGGATGATTAATTTCCAGTTGATGTAGTGAACCCGCTGTGTTGAGGAGAACTGTTCATGGAACCATCGAATTATTCTGCAGCTCACGAGCATAATCGGCGAGCTTGGGATGCGCGGGTTCGTCGCCAGGAACGATTTACGAGGCCGGCGGCAGACGAGGATTTCGTTGATCCGCTCGCTACCGTGGATGGACTGGGATGGCTGGGTGGTGACATTCGCGGTAAACGCTTGCTATGCCTGGCCGCCGGTGGAGGAAGACAAAGCGCACTTTATGCTGCAGCGGGTGCCGAGGTGACGGTCGTGGACATTAGCGCTGGTATGCTGGAACTGGATCGACAGGTGGCTGCTGATCGAGGTTTCCATGTGCGTACCGTGGAAGCTTCCATGGATAACCTGCAGGCCCTGGAAGCAGGCGCATTTGACCTCGTCGTGCAGCCGGTCAGCACCTGTTATGTGCCACGGATTGACCTGGTGTACGAGCAGGTTGCTCGTGTTATGCAGGTGGGGGGAATTTACATCAGCCAACACAAGCAACCTGGTAGTTTGCAGGCTGATATCAAGGCCTCCAGGCAGGGTTATGAATTAACGGAACCCTACTACCGGCAGGACCCGCTGCCCGATGTCCAGGGCAGTCGGCATCGTGAAGAAGGGACTTTGGAATACCTGCATCGCTGGGAGGAACTGGTTGGATTCCTGTGTCGATCCGGCTTCGTACTGGAAGACCTGGTCGAACCATTACATGCCGATCCCGAGGCTGTTGCCGGGAGTTTCGAACACCGCAGCTGGTACGTGGCCCCCTATGTACGCTTTAAAGCCCGGCGAGTTGCCGGTTACCAATCAGGGTCATCCGACAGCCCCCGGATTGTTGTTCCCTGAATCGCTTACCACCGTTGCAATCCAGTAGATCCTGTTTCACAATAGGGCCTGCAATGTAGCAGCCGGCTTCCACCGGTTATTTGCCTTCCCAGAAAGAGATTCTTGCAAAGAGATCCACGACGTGGCTGATTCATCGATTCAAGACCTTGTTTGTTGCATGGGCCAACCGGTTGCCGGAAATCCGACCGAGTTCATGATGGAGCGAGCCTTTGCCGCCGCCCAGTTGGACTGGAGATACCTGACCTGCGAAGTTCCCCCGGAAAAATTAGCATCGGCTGTCCAGGGAATGCGAGCCATGGGATTTCGCGGTGGAAATTTCACGATTCCGCACAAGGTAGCAGTGATTCAATACCTTGATGATTTGAGTGAGTCGGCCAAATTAATGGGCGCAGTCAATTGCGTCAACGTGCAAGAGAATCGTCTGATTGGTGAAAATACTGACGGTAAAGGCTTTGTTCGATCCCTGCAGGAAATCACCAGCCCGGAAGAAAAGCGGGTTGTGATTTTTGGTGCCGGTGGCGCCGCGCGGGCCATTGCCGTGGAGCTGGGTCTCAGCGGCGTGGCACGGATTACGATCGTCAATCGTACACCGCAGCGAGGACAGGAACTGGTCGACCTGTTGAATCAGCGCGTTAACGTTACGGCAGAACTAGCAGCCTGGAACGGCGATTACCAGGTTGATGAGTCAACAGACCTTGTCATTAATGCTACCTCGATTGGACTTGGAGATCCTGACGGGCGGGTTCCGGTTGACGCCGATTCGCTACATGGTGAAATGGTCGTTGCAGATGTCGTTTTTAATCCACCGGAAACCGTTTTCCTGCGTGAAGCTGCTGAACAGGGTTGTACGGTCCTCGATGGATTGGGGATGCTCGTGAACCAGGGAGTCATTGGCTTCCAGATCTGGACTGGTGTGGAACCGAATGCAACCGTGATGCGTGAAGCACTGGAAGAGTACCTGGAACTGTAGAAACGTCTACGCAGCTCAGCCAGGTTTCCATCAAGTGGGTGCAGGCAGACGCATGGCCGGTTGTTGCTGACTGAGACAGTGGATCGCTCCCAGTCCCCAGGCCAGTGTCGAGGATGGTAATCCAACGACCTCTCGGTCCGGGAAACAATCCTGCAGGATGTCACACGCAACCTGGTCGTTGGGGTCGTCGAAATGAGGAACGAGCAGTCCACCGTTGGCCACCAGGAAATTGCAGTAACTGGCTGGCAAACGATACTCTCCGTGGGTGACCGGCGACGGCAAAGGGAGAGGAATGACTTCCAGTGTTTTTCCTGAGATCAGTTTGGTCTTCTGTAGGCGTTGGAGGTTTTCTGCCAGCGCCGCAAAGCCAGGGTCCTGCTGGTCTTCACAATGTGCTGCAACTACGGTCGCTGGGCCAACGAAACGGACCAGTTGATCCACGTGTCCATCGGTGTCATCACCGGCCAGGATATGACCGTTCATCCAGATGACCTGATCTACCGACAGGTAGTCCGAAAAGATTTCTTCGGCCATCGTCCGTGTCCAGCCAGGGTTCCGATTTGGATTGAGCACACAGCTTTCGGTCGTAACTAGGGTGCCAGCCCCGTTGCCGTCAATGGCTCCGCCTTCCAAGAGTAAGGGGGGATGAAAACACTCTATTTGCAGTTGATCCAGGACCTTGCTGGCAGCTTGTTGATCCAACTCGTAAGGTAAATACTTGCCACCCCAGGCGTTGTAGGGCCAGTCGATACCCACTGGCTCACGCCCAGTCGCTTCGCTCGTTGCAGGCAGTAGAAATGTTGGACCATAATCCCGTATCCAGGCGTCGTTGGTAGCAATGTCGTGCCAATGGAGTGGATGGGGAGCCACGGTCGCCAGGTGGTCAAGCCAACTGTGCGCGGCGGTAGCAATTTCCGGTTCAGCTGCCAGGAGATGAACCGGTTCCCACCGTAAGAGGGTTTCGAGCAGCTGCTGGAAAATCGGGGGAATTTGATCAAATGCTCCTGGCCACGTTTCTGTATTGTGTGGCCAGGCTAACCATGTGCCCGCGTGTGGCTCCCATTCAGCTGGCCAGCGATAGCCCAGTTGTCGTGGTGTGGGACGATGGTCCGCGAGCCCAGAACTCATGGTTGCGGGTCATCCAGGAAGCGTTGCCCCAGGCCATTGTAGGCATCGATGCGGCGGTCACGTAGAAATGGCCAGTGTGTTCGGACAACATCGATTAGATCCAGGTTACAGGTTGCCATCAGTATCTCTTCCTGGTCGTGGCTGGCCTGCGAGATGACTGTGCCGTTCGGATCGGCCACGAACGATGCTCCCCAGAATTCCAGGTTCCCCTCGCGACCAACCCGATTGGGGGCAGCCACATAGATTCCATTGGCAATGGCGTGGCTGCGCATCATTGTTTCCCAGGCCGTCCATTGGGTTGTTCCAAATTCCTCTTTTTCTTCCGAGAGCCACCCAATGGCCGTGGGAAAGAAGAGAATCTCGGCGCCTGATAAAGCTGTGAGCCTGGCCGCTTCCGGAAACCACTGGTCCCAACAAATGCAGATTCCCAGCTGTCCGTATCGTGTGCGGAAGCTGCGGAAGCCCTTGTCGCCTGGTGTAAAATAAAATTTTTCATAGTACTGGGGGTCGTCCGGTATGTGCATTTTCCGATACGTGCCCAGCAAGCTTCCGTCCGCATCAATCACCGCTGCCGTGTTGTGGTAAACGCCGGCGGCCCGGCGTTCAAAAATAGGTGCAATGATGACGACTTTCCGTTCGTGAGCGACCCGGGACAGGAGGTCGATGGTGGGGCCAGGTATCGTCTCGGCCAAGTCAAACTGGCGGTGGTCTTCCTCCTGGCAGGGATATAATCCACGGAACAATTCCTGCAGGCAAATGATCTGGGCGCCGCTGTCTGCCGCCTGTTCAATGCGATCAATTGCTTTTTGGACATTGTCCTCGGTGGATGCACCACAGGCCATCTGGATCAAGGCGATCGAGACATGGCGAGAAGAATCAGTGTCCGGTGATGTTGTCATGAATCGTATGGATGAAAAGAAATGATGTCATGGCTTTCCGGCTAATCAAGAGCCGGCTCCGGGTCCTGGTGACCCGGTGACCCGATTGAGCTCATTGACCCCGACTATCCTGATGTTACTCTATGGCACATGAGCACGTCACCACCTGGATTGTTTATCGTGGGTACCGACACGGAAGTTGGTAAGACCTATGTTGCCGTTCAAATCGCCCATCAGCTGCGAGCAGCGGGTTTACGAGTTGGCGTCTATAAACCGGTCGCCAGCGGTTACCAGCCGGAAAATAGTGATCCCGGGTCATCAGATGCCGAGGAATTGTGGATTGCCGCTGGCAAACCTGCAGAAGTGGCAAACGTCTGTCCCCAGCAATTCAAGGCACCCCTGGCCCCCCCTCTGGCTGCCCGTGCCGAGGGGCGTACCGTGGATGAGGATCTCTTGCGTACAGGTATCGAGTACTGGAAACAGTGTAGCGATATTGTATTGGTAGAAGGTGTTGGTGGCTTGATGTCACCATTAACCGAAGAAGAGTTCGTGGCAGATCTGGCCTACGAGTTTGGGTTTCCCCTGGTGTTGGTCGTGCCGAATCAACTGGGCGTTATTAACCAGACACTACAAAGTTTAATCACAGCGGTTACGTTCCGTGACGGAATTCCCGTTGCTGGTATCGTACTGAACCATTGTCGGGCGCCAGATGAAGAAGATCCCAGTCGACTGACCAACCGAGAGGCGATAGAACGCCACGCGGTCCCCCCGGTCCTGGCCGAGGTTGCCTGGCAGGGCGGTTTTGATGTTTCGGTTGACTGGTCGAGCCTGGCTGGATCACCGTCGGAATAAAGATTGTGGCTTTAACCGAGCATGATGGCCTGGCCGGCCAGGCGACCACTGGTAAGTGCCCAGGCAATGTGGAGCCCATGGCTCCAGAGGATGATTCCTCCGGAACCATTTTGACCAACTGCGTAAAGACCTGGAATAGGTTGCTGCTGGTTGTCCAGCACCTGGAGTTGGTGATTGACAGCGGCGCCTCCTTCCGTGGTCGTGAAATATGCTTTCACGGGCCCCAGTAACAGCCAGGGCCCTTCTTGTAGTGATATCGTATCATCCTGCCGGCCGTAGGGATCACCCTGTTGCTGCTCGGTATAGCGATTGAAGTCGGCAACGGTATCCTTGAGAGCCGCGAATGGAATGTCACGTGAAATTGCCAGTTGCTCAAGATCGTCAGCTTGACGAGTGACGTCGGGTCGCAGTCGCTGGTAGTCGGAAACGTATGCATATGCAATATCTGGTGCCGTGGAAATGAAGTGGGGCCAGGCAGAGTAACGCTTGATCAGGCGGCTATCCATCAGGATGTAGGCGGACTTCATTTCCTGGCAGGCAACAGCCAGTTCGCGGTCCGGCCAAGCGGTTTCGTTAACAAACCGTTTCCCCTGCTGGTTTACCAGGATTGCACCGTCATGGAACAACTGATCCTCGGGATGCTGCCAGGTTACCAGGAGTCGCTTGATAAAACGTCGCAGGCACCAGGCAGGGAGCCGCCGAGCTACCATTCCAACCAGGCGAGCTCGGAAACCGCTGGTGGGTAGCCATTGTTGAAATGGTTTCCGACTACTCGGTACGAATCTCAATTCCGGACCATAGGTTACATCCATATTAACCAGCTGTGCACCAGCCTGGGCCGCCAGCCGATGCCCTTCCCCTGTGGCATGAGGATTGATTCCTTCAATGTGAGTAAATATTTCTCCTTTATGGCGACCGATTAGCTCGTTGCTGTTGGAATAGTCACCCGCTGCCAGGACGACACCTCGACGTGCGGTAAACGTGTGGGGAACTTGATTCACCTCGGCCTCGACCCCCACGACGCGACCCTCCTCAAACAACAGATCTGTTACCTGGGCATCGCAAATCGTCTGGCAGTTTGTTTTTTGAAGAGCAAGCTGGAAGGCGGCAATGTAAGCCTTCGCTCCCGGTACCACGTTGTGCATACGTGGTACTCGGTTGGGCGGTTCTGGATGGGGGCCTACAAAGCTTAGTCCCATCCCCTGGAGCCAGTGAAATGTGTCAGCAGCCTCTTCGAGAAAGAAGGTACGTAGCCGATCGTTGTTACGTGATTCAATCTTGGGTTCCGCAAAGTGAGCAACATCTTCCACGTGCTGCTGCGACCCATCGTCAATACCGGCCTGTTGCTGCAGACTGGTTCCGGCAGCCGTAAAAGAACCAACGGCAATACCCGTGGTACCACCCAGTTGTGGTCGTTTTTCCAGCAGTAATACCTGTCCACCCTGCTGGGCTGCAGAAAGTGCTGCGGCCAGTCCGCTGCCACCCCCTCCGACGACGATCACATCCCAGTGGGTCTCCATGAAGCAATCAACTTACCAGTTGCTCCTGGAAAATACGATCAAACCGCCGCCTGTTTTCCTGTCGGAAATGCTGGCACTTGTCGATCAGTTCCTCGGGACCAGTCGCTCCCAGGAGAAAGGCAAGTTTTTTTAGCTCCAGTGGATCGTCTGGCAGGTCATGACGTGCCGAGGTGTTCATCAGTCGTAATCCGGATTCCACGCTCCGCAAGAAAGCGTAAGAATTGTGTAGGACCGTAGCATCCTGTTCGCTCAACGTACCAACGGTTTTCAGGGCGGCGATGGCATCCAGTGTTCCGGGTACAAGGATCTCGTTGAATTCGCGGGCATGTCGCAGTTGCAGCATCTGCACGACGAATTCAATGTCGACTGTACCTCCAAAACCGCGCTTCAGGTTATGATCCGAAGCGGTCTGTTCCAGCCGTTCTCTCATGTCGAGGATCTCTGCTGCACGCCCACTGTTCCATGGCGTATCGACCAGTAACTTGTGGACGATCGTGCAGGTGGCATCGCGGGCTATTTCGGAACCGTAAACGGGCCGGGCTTTACAGAGTGCCTGCCGTTCCCAAAGTTGACCCTGTCCAGATGAGAAGTAGTCGTGGAAGCCATCGAGTGATACGGCGAGTGGTCCGTTTTTCCCGGTTGGTCGAAGCCGGGGGTCCAGTTCATACAGTCTTCCGTGGGGTCCCAGTTGGTTGACGATCCGGATGATCCGCTGCCCCAATTCGCCGAAAAAGTGCTGGTTCGTGGTGGCGTTGATGCGATGTCCGGGGTGAGTTGGAATCGTTGTCCCTTCTGCCTCGTAAAGAAATACAACATCCAGATCACTATGGTAATTAGGTTCCTGTCCACCCAGCTTTCCCATGGCCAGGATAATCAGGGATGCCGGTTCACCCTGGTGAGGCCCACTGGCAATAGTAGGTAGCCCAAGTTTCTGTACCAGCCTCTGATACTGTTCTGTCGTGATTTGCGACAGGCAGATCTCTGCCAGATCCGAGAGACAATGGTGCGTGGCTTGCAGGCTTTCCTTGTCGAGGATGTCTCGCACACCCACTCGTAAATGCTGTGAGTTTTTGAAACTGTAGAGAATCGGATCGCTGTTCTCAGCACCGTGACACAGGTCGGTTAGTGTTGCTTCTAACGACTCGTAAGAAGGTAATTTTCCCAGCACCATGGAATCCATCAATTCGTCAATCATGCCGGGATTGCTGGTTAAGATCTCGGACAAGTAAGGACTACAGGCACAGAGACGGACATACAGTTGCAAGGTAGGAGGATTGAAACTGAACAGTTCCCAGAGCACTCCCTTGCCCCCGAGGGAATCACTGACCCGGTTCAGGCTAACGAGGGTCGAGTCAGGATCCGGAGTCTGCGAGATGGCCTGTAGCAGTCGTTGACCAATGGAAGCGAGGAAATGGTGGCATCGCCGGGAAGAAAGAAAAGGAATCTTTTCTTCGGTCAGGGTCATCAGGTTTTGATAGGCTACCTGGTGATCCTGGAAGCCGTAGGGAGAGAGAACTGCCTCAATGGTGGCTGGAGCTGGATTGGGATCCAGGATCAGGTCCACTTCCGGAGCGGTGTCCTCCACATCGCGAAAGGCATCGTTAAGTAGATGATCCAGGATCTTGCGATTCAACTGAGTTGCCTGTGACAGGTCTTCCTGGAATGCGGCGAGGGCAGTACGTTCGGAATTACCCTGGTATCCTAACCGCATGGCCAGCCGGTGGTTTTCCTGCTGGTCCTCCGGCAAGGTATGTGTCTGTAGATCGAACATGATCTGTAGGCGATGTTCGATTTTTCGCAGGAAGGCATAGTTTTCTTCCAACAGGGTTCGTTCCTGCATGGTCAGGCAACCACTGGACTCCAATTGCTCGATGGCGGCCAGCGTGTTACTACCGCGTACCTCCGGTACTTCACTTCCATTAAGTAGTTGTAGAAACTGGATTGCAAACTCGATATCCCGGATGCCACCCAGGCCGGTTTTTACGTTGAGTTCCGCGTCACCCTGCTGTTGACTATTTTTCTCGATGCGGCGTTTCAACGCTTTGATTTCGGTGATTTCAGATCCGCTCAGGTAACGGCGATAAACCCAGGGTTCCATTTTTTTCAGGAAACGTTTTCCCAGCTGGATAGCTCCTGCGATCGGACGAGCCTTGACGAATGCCTGCCGTTCCCATGTGCGTCCTGATACGTCGTAGTAACGTAATGCGGCACCTATGGACATTACTGACGTACCCTGTTTTCCATTGGGTCGTAATCGCAGGTCCACCCGATAAACTGCGCCAGCCGGAGATGATTCGGTTAGTAAAGAGACAATGTTTTTCACCAGTCGTTGGAAAAACTCCTGGTTGCTGACCGACCTTTCCCCATCTGTTTTACCTTCTCCGCGATAGAGGAACACAAGGTCAATATCCGAGGAGTAGTTCAATTCGGAACCACCGAGCTTGCCCAGTGCCATGATGACGAAATCGGCTGGCTGGCCATCGGCATCGCGCGGGATGCCACGTTTTTTTTCCAGCTTCTGGCGAGCACTTCGCGTGGCAGCCTCGCAGATAGCATCAGCCAGGAAGGAAATCTGGCGGGTTACCGTGTTGATGTGTTGGTGTCGTACGATATCGCCGTAAGCAATCCGCAATGTTTCCCGATTCTTGTAACGCCGCAGCGCGGCAACCACATCCGAATCCTTGCTCATCGTTGATATCTCGCTGCAGATTTCATCGACCAGTTGGTCCCGGGCGACCGGTTGTCCCTCCGTCAATCGCAACAGGTCGTAACTTTCCGGATCTCGAATTAGCAAATCGGTAAGATGCTGGCTGGTTGAGAAAATCTGCAATAAGGTTGGTAAGGCCTGGCCATCCCGCTCCCAGAGTGTTCCCAGGGACAGGGGGTTGCGAGCTGCGGTAATAAAACGGTCCAGGTTGTTGAGCGCCATGTCTGGGTAACTGGTCTGTGGCAAATGCTCAGTGAGCTGGGATGCTAACGAGGCGACCAAATCAAGCGTGATGCCGCTGGCGGCGATGTGAGCGAGGTTCTCATGCGCCCGGGATAGGTTTTCCAGCCCCATCGAGCGCAGCCACACTGCAGCATTGTCCGGCTTATCGAGATAGCCAACCAGCTGGTCGATATTCATAATGCTTCCGGGGACTTGGTGGCGCAGGCGTTAAAAAAGCTACTGTTATGATAACCTAAGCGAGCCCTTGCTTTCAGGTCATAAAAAAACCTCCGGAGAATTCTCCGGAGGCTTGATGTGTTCTACCAGCAAGAGATTGCCCCTAGTCCAGGAAACCGACAAGTTCCTGGCTGCGGCTGGGCTGCTGAAGTTTACGCACTGCCTTGGCTTCGATTTGGCGAATACGTTCGCGAGTCACTTTGAAAATATGCCCTACTTCTTCCAGGGTATAACTGTAACCGTCACCCAGCCCGTACCGCAGCTTGATGATTTCACGCTCTCGGTAGCTCAGTGTTTTCAAAACGCGATTGACGCGATTACGCAGCATTTCCTGTGAAGCTCCCGTTGCCGGGTTTTCCGCTTCACCGTCCGGAAGCAAGTCGCCGAAATGGCTGTCTTCACTGTTGCCAACCGGTCGATCGAGGCTGATGGGAAACCGACTCATGGCTAAAACGCGACGGGCTTCGTCGACCGTTGTTTCAGCGCGACGTGCGGTTTCTTCAAGCGTGGGATCGCGTCCCAGTTCCTGCAGTAACTGCCGGGAAACATTGCGTACGCGGGACATGGTTTCCACCATGTGAACCGGAATCCGGATGGTACGGCTCTGGTCCGCAACGGCCCGGGTAATGGCCTGGCGAATCCACCAGGTTGCGTAAGTGCAGAACTTGAAGCCTCGCCGATATTCAAACTTGTCAACGGCACGCATCAAGCCGGCATTGCCTTCCTGGATGAGATCCAGGAAGCTAAGGCCCCGATTACGATATTTCTTGGCAATAGAAACAACCAGTCGTAGGTTACCTTCCGATAGCTCTCGCTTGGCCTGCTGGTACCGGGAGTAAACTTTCCTCAGGTACTTGATGCGATTTCGCAAGCTGGTTGGGCTCTCCTGCGTCGCCAGCAGGATGCTGCGATATTCGCTCAACCACGATTGATACTCGGCTACCTGGCTGCGATTCTTCTTGTTCCGAGTCAATAGTTGCTTGAGCTCGGTGATCCGGTTGCTGAACTCTTCCAGTGTCCGAATCATGGGTTCGATGCGGTGTGTTCGCAGGCCCAGTTCCTCGACGAGGCGGACAGCGCGGCGTCGCCGATAGCCGAGTTGTTGCCATGCTTTCTTGCGTTGCGCCTTACTATACGTTTTGCTCAAAGCAATGCGATAGTCACGGCGATTTCGCTTCAGCAACACAGCCAGGGTTGTTAGGTTGTGAGGCAAACGGCCCAGGATCTGCTCTTTTTCCAGGCGGTCTGTTACGGAAACCTGTACCGTGCGATCAAAGGGCAGTTCGCCATTGTGAACGCGCTTGAGAACCTTGAAAGCCATCTGGATAACATAATCGCATTCCAGTAAGCGGGCCCGAAAATGTCGACGGGTGATTTCAATTCGCTTGGCAAGACGAATTTCTTCCGCACGGGTGAGCAGAGGAATTTCACCCATCTGAGTCAGGTACATGCGAACCGGATCCTCGGACCAGGATTCGTTGTCCTCGCTGCTGGGTAGCGTAGTATCACTTCCCGTTTTCTTGGGAGATTTCGCTACGGCAGGCTGCGGTGCGGCCTTGGCCGCAGGTGCTCCAGCCCGGGCCGGATCTTCCGTCCCCTTATTGAAGTTCTCTTCAGTAGTCGGAGAAACGTCGTCATCAAATTCGTCGAGAATGGTGTCGTACAACGAAATGTTCCCTCGTTAACAGTGGAATGGTCAAAATAGGATTGAACAAATGGCACTTGTTGAGGCGTGTGTTAGTCGCGAGGTTCGCATCCTTGAAATCTAATACACCGCTTCATCTTCAAGTGGCCAGCTTCTTAATAGGCTGTCACAATGGGTTGCCGTCCAGGGAGGGCTATCCAGGGAGGACTGTGGCAGCCTGTCATTCACGTGGAAATAAAAAATGTCTGTCGTTGGAATGACAACAGTTTTCAAGGAGCCAGCAATTCACAGGCGTTCCGTACAGACGCTGGCGGAGGCATTTCGCCTTTGGCCGAGCCGGGAACACGTAATTGTACCACTCTTCTTTAGGTTGTCTTGGTTTACATACTAATTGGTAAAAAATTGCAATTAGCTGGACCGAACCGGTTGCGTTAAGTCCATGTAAATTGCGTTCCCTACCACTACCGAGGATAACTAGCGACTCACGCAAAAACAACTAAAACCGTTGACCAATTTCAGTCAACTTTCCTCAGTCGTTGTAATTGGCTTATTTGCAAGTTTCCCGTTCTTTTCCCCAGCCGTCTCCAGGCTGAATCTTGAAATCTATCACGCCACAAGCTAACGGCCTGTTTCAAGCGACAAATGCCAGCTAACACCCCTCTCAGTAGGTAGTTTCTGAGGTTATCCCTAAAGGATGTAGCAAGTTCTTAAATTGTAGTTAATTGGGAGTCAGGGTCCAGTGTCTAAATCAAGGGAATTTCCTTTCCTAATCGCAACTGGCCCTTCTCGGGGCTGTTCCTGCCCCGAGTGGTTGAGGGTTGTGGGGTCGGGCGGTAGCATACCAATCATGGGGGGGCCTATACCCTTTCCAGCCGTTATCTATCAGGACAGGAGTGGCATGAACAATGGGAACGATTGACCTGCAGGGACAAGTAGCGGTCGTGACCGGCGCCAGCCTGGGCATTGGCCGAGCGACTGCCATTGCGCTGGGAGAAGCAGGGGCCTGCGTGGTGGTTAATTATCGTTCGCACGAAGAACAGGCTGAAGAAGTGGTTCAGGCGATTAAGGCAGCAGGTTCTAGTGCTATCAAGGTACAGGCTGATGTAGCAGATCAGCCGCAGGTAGAACAGTTGGTTCAGGCTGCGGTGGACACATTCGGAAAGGTGGATATTGCGATCAGCAATGCTGCCTATAGTGATCGTGAGCTTTTCTACGAGGCAGACATGGAGGAGTTTCGTCGTACGGTTGACGTGACCATGTGGGGTGCCTTTCATCTGTTGCGTGCGGCGACCCAACAGATGATTCAGCAAGGGCAAGGGGGGGTTATTACGTTAGTCAGTTCTCCGCATGCTTTTATTCCAGCGCCGCGGGCGATGGCTTATAATATGTCAAAAGCTGCCCTGGAACATATGGCGCGTACGGCAGCCATTGAAGTAGCCGAACATCGGATTCGTATCAATATGATCCAGCCCGGTTGGATTGATACTCCAGGAGAACGTAAGTTTGCCAGCGAAGAAACATTGCAAAAAGCCGGTAAAAAGATTCCTCTGGGAAGACTTGGCAATCCGCCAGAAATCGCCCAGGGTATACTTTTTCTTTGCGATCCCAATCATGAATACATGACCGGGGCAACCCTGTTGATGGATGGTGGCATTAGCTTGCCGTGGTGGGCTTCGCGCGGATCCGCGGCGCCGGAATAACAAGAGTCGTGTTTGCCTAACTTAACAGAAGAAAAATCATGCCTTCTTATTTACTTCCTTGCACCTGCGGAAAATCAATTCCCGTGACCAAGCTCCAGGCTGGACAGGAAGTTGCCTGTGAGTGTGGTCAGTTTCAGGTGGCTCCCACGTTACGAGCTATTCAGAAATTGCCTGAGCTAGATGCAGTCGTTTTACGTCAACGATTAGTAAAGGAGCCCTGGTCAGCCGGTCGCACGAGTACTTTTGCTGCAGGACTCGTCGTCGTGGCATTGGCGACTGCGGCCGTGGTCATTTGTCAGGTCAAGGTTTCCGGTATCAAAACTGGATTGCCGACCAAGAAAGAAATGAAGGCTTACGAGGAGGATATGAATACGAGGATTATCGACGGCCTCGATCCCTTGCAGGCCTATGACCAGTTCCTGACCTGGAAACAGATGGGGTTGGGTGAACCCATTTCGCGAAAATTTGAGGAAGAGCACGCAAAACTCGACAAGGTTAAGTGGACTAGCAGGATCTTTAGCGCCCTGGCACTAGTCGGTTTGCTTATTACCCTGGGGGCCATGCTGTGGCCTCGCAGATCGATGGAATTAAGCGACTATCAACGGTAACGGCCAAGGGAAAAGCACAAATCCCGGTTTTTGGACTGTTTATTAGCAGGTTCCGCTGGCGAAACGATTGAATCGCCTCGACGCTCTGATCAAACAGCAGCATAGTAGAAGCCAGTTCTCGAGCGTCGGCTGGAAATTAGACGTGGAAACGAGAACTTTTGTTGACGTTGGCCTAAGAATCGTCGACAATAGCAAGCCGTACCTTCCCGCGCAATCAACACTTGCCATTTTGGCCTCTACAGATTGATCCGCCGATGAAAACACTCACCGCAATTCCAGTCAGTTTACTACTGCTCTTCACACTGGGACAAAACCTGTTGGCCCAGCCATCTCTCTCCCAGATGACCCCCGCTGCCGTTACTGCTGGTCAAACCGTGGAGGTAACCTTGTCGGGTGACAAGCTTGATTGGCCATTGCAGGCCTGGGCCAGTTTTCCTGGCAAGCTCGAGCTTATTGCGCCCAAGGATGCCAAGCAGAACAAAAGTATCCAGTGCAAGATCACGGTGAATGCCGGAGTTGGCGTGGGTGTGGTTGGAATTGCCGTCGGCAACAAGGCAGGTGCCTCGGACGTTCTGCTAGTCATGGTGGATGACGTACCGACGGTGGTTGACAATGGAAAGAACCATACCTGGCAAACAGCTCAACCTGTAAACCTGCCCAATGCCGTGGATGGCGTTTGTGAGGGCAAGCTCTTTGACTATTACAAGGTGGCTGTCAAGAAAGGCCAGCGTTTGTCCGCGGAAGTTGTCGCCGCTCGGCTGAACAGCAAGATGGATCCCGTGTTGCGGATACTCAATGTCTCTGGCCGGGAACTGGCGGCGATTGATGACGACCCAGGTTTGGGAGCGGATTGTCGGTTAGGTCTCACGGCTGCCGAGGATGCGGAATATATTATTGAGGTAGCTGACAATAAGTACCTGGCTGGGAATCGTTATCGATTACGGATCGGTGATTTCCCGTTAGTCACCACGCCTTATCCACTCGGAGGACGCCTGGGATCGACCGCTGAATTCGCTTTCACCGGGGCAGGTGCCGAAGGGTTAAAACCGTTGTTGGTCAAGGTTCCCCGTTTTTCTAACAGCGATCGCTTGCCAGTCTCAGCGAAATACCCCGATGGAAAATCGTCAGCAATGGCCGTCATGGCTGTTAGTGACCTGCCGACAGAAATCGAACAGGAACCAAATGATGAACGGCCACAGGCAACCAGGGTCACTGTGCCCTGTGCCCTGAACGGTGTTTTGCTGACGGCAAACGATCAGGATTATTTCCAGTTCGTAGTAGCCAAGGGAGAACGATTGACCTTCCGTGCGATCACGCGCAGCGTGGGATCGCCTACGTTCCTGATGATGCAGCTACACAAGGCAGATGGTGCCAAGCTGGTAGAAACCAAGGTTGGCAATACCGATGAATGGACGATGTCGCATGCCTTCGCAGAAGAGGGAACTTATTTTCTGCGAGTCGAGGATCTTTTGCATAATGGCAGTCCTGATCATGCCTACCATGTCCAGGTTTCGAGCGGTGCTTCGTTTGGCTTGACGGTTAAGAATGATAAAAATACTAAGAATCGATTCCGAGTAGGCAGGAGCACAGGTGCATTCACGGTCAATGTGCAATGTGCCCGGACTGCTTTCGATGGACCCGTCACGATCGGATTGGAACAACCTATTGCCGGTATCCGCCTGTTGCATAATGTGATTGCTGCGAAAGGGAAAGAAGCCAATGTGGTCCTGGCGCTTTCGTCAGAATTAAAAGAAGGTGACTTGAAAGTCTTGCGTTTAGTCGGAACGGGAATGATTGACGGACGGGCAGTGACGGTACCAGTTCGAAATGCGGATTGGCTGCGAACGCAATTGACCGCTATCCAGCATCCGCCCGGTTGGCAGGATGGTCGTATCTATGTGGCCGCAGGACCCCCAGCGGCACCGATTTTCGAGACTTCCGTATCGACACCAATAGCTTACCTTTCCCCCGTGACCCAGGAATCCAAGTTCACGCTGGCACTGGCACGCAAGCACAAGGATTTTAAAGCCGCTATCCGGGTGTCGATGGATGGGTTGCCGGGAGAAATTTCTGCAGCGGTTAAACAGGAAAAAGATCAGTATCACGTGACGGTAAAAGGTTCCGTGGACATGAAGGAAGGTCAACATGCACTGCATATTACGAGTTACGGTGACCTGAATGGCCAGGGGCAAATTGAAATCAAGGATGTCGTGGTCCAAGTCGTGACGCCACTGAAAGTTGAATTGTCAACTCCGGCGGCGGTCGTGGTTGGACAGAGCCAAAAAGTAAAAGTTAAGGTGGTTCGGGGTGCTGGTTCGAATCCGCAACCAGTCACTCTGAAGTGGAAAAACCTTCCCGCCGGCGTCACCGGTGATGAAACGATCACGATTGCTGCAGATCAATCAGAACTTGAAGTTGAATTAAAAGCAGCAGCGGATGCCAAGGTAGGCAAATTTACTGGTCTGGCACTCGATGCCCAGACGAAGTACGCCGAAAAAGATGTAACTGCTGTTAGTCCGTCAATGGCCCTGGAGACCAAGAAAGCGCCGGAACCGAAAAAGGAACCGGAAGCCAAGAAGGAACCAGAAGCCAAGAAACCTTAGTTGAATGGGTTGGCTTGAATAGATTGAGGAACGCCATGAACTCGGAAAAATATTTCATTCGAACGTTGGTCGCCGGGATGCTGGCGGTTACCTGTAGCTGGCTGGCAGTGCCCGTACACGCGGTGGATCCCTCCGAATTGCTGCCGGTAGAAATTGGCAAACCAACTCGTATCGAGGTGTATCCAAGTAGTATTCAGCTGACAAGCCCCCGGCAATTCAGGCAGCTGGTTGTCACGGCACATTATGCCGACGGACAACTGCAGGATATTACGCGGGTAGCAGAAATCGTTCCTGGTAATCCGCAGGTAGCGGAAGTAGAAAACGGAATCGTGCGACCACGCGGCGATGGGAACAGTGAACTCCTGGTTAAGGCCGGGGGACAGGAAGTGAAAGTAGCTGTGCAGGTTGCCGGTCAGAAATCGACGGAGGCTGTATCGTTTGGCTATGAAACACTGGCTGCTCTTAGCAAGCATGGATGTAATGCAGGTGCCTGTCACGGTAGCCCTAGTGGTAAGGGTGGATTTCGCCTTTCCTTGCGAGCCTTCGATGCGGCGCTCGACCAGGTTACCCTGATTCGAGAAGATTTTGGGCGACGCACCAATGTCTTGGATGCCAGCGAGAGCTTGCTGTTACTGAAACCCTTGATGAAAGTTGCCCATGGTGGTGGCCGCCAGATCAGGAAAACTGATTATGCCTACGGACTCCTGGAAAACTGGATCTCGGAAGGTTGCAAGCTCGATCCGGAGAAGAAAGCACGTTGTGTTCGAATCGAAGTGTATCCATCTTCTGGGCGTGTTTTGCAACGACCTGCCCATGCCCAGCAACTGTCCGTGTTGGCTCATTATTCAGATGGGTCCATCAGGGATATCACGCCCTTGGCAGTTTATACCAGCTCGGATACCGAGGTGGCCCTGGTCGATGAAGGTGGCCTGGTAGTTGGCCAGGATCGCGGGCAGGCAGCGGTGATCGTCCGTTACCTGGAGTTTATTGAAACATCCTTCCTCACGTTTGTTAAGGATGTTGAGGGGTACGAGTGGGTGGATGTTCCCACGAATAACTACGTCGACCAACATGTCCACGCCAAGCTGAAACAATTGAAGTATCTCCCCTCCGAACTCTGCTCGGATGAAGAGTTTGTTCGCCGTTTATACCTTGACGTGATTGGTTTCCTGCCGTCGACCGAAGAACTGCAGGCATTCGCGCAGAATCCTGAAGCTGATAAGCGATCCAAGTTGATTGACCAGCTGCTGAATCGACCGGAACATGCAAAATTCTGGGCGTTGAAATGGGGTGACCTGTTGCGTCTGACAAGCAGCCAGGTGGGTGGTGATGGTGTCTACAAATACTATCGCTGGTTAGAACGATCGCTGCGAGAGAACATGCCCTACGACCAGTTCGCCGAGGAGTTATTGACAGCTACCGGAAGTACGATGAATAACCCACCAGCAAACTTTTACCGGACTGCTGGCGATACCAACGATTGCGTGGAAACGATCTCGCAGATCTTTCTGGGTGCACGGTTGCAGTGTGCCAAGTGCCATAATCACCCATTCGAGCGTTGGACTCAGGACAATTACTATGGCATGGCTGCCTTTTTTAATCGCGTCCAGCGAAAAAAGACCCGTCGCGCTGACGAGCTGTTCGTTTGGACTACCAATACAGGTGAGGTAACCCAGCCCCGCACTGGTAAGCAAATGAAACCCTGGCTACCCATCGTGGGGGATATCGAAAAGGAAACCGGCAATGATCGTCGAGAGATCTTTGCCACCTGGTTGACCGGAAAAGACAATCCCTACTTTGGAAAGATCGAGGTTAATCGGATTTGGAGTCACCTGCTGGGCCGGGGTATCGTTGATCCGCCGGATGACTTCCGTGACACCAATCCACCGAGTAATACGGAATTACTGAATGCTCTTGCCAAGGATTTCTCGGAACACGGTTACGATCGACAGCACATGATGCGAGTCATTCTGAACAGCCGTGTTTACCAGATGAGCTTTCGCCCCAATTCTTTCAATGAAACAGACACCAAGTATTTTTCGCATTTTCAGCCGCGCCTGCTGAGCGCGGAACAGTTGTTGGATGCCATCTGCCACGTGACCAACGTGTCCGAGCAGTTTGGGGCGCTGCCAGCCGGAATCAAGGCCACGCAGTTGCCGGCACCAGATTTGGTGAAACACGATTTTCTGAGAATCTTTGGACAACCGGAGCGGCAAACCGTGTGTGCCTGCGAACGATCTACGGAATCGAATCTCGGCATGGCGATCCAGTTCTTTAATGGACCCCTGGTCTACAATAAGTTGCGAAATGAAAAGAATCGCTTCCGCGAACTCATCACGGCCAAGAAAACGGATGAGGAAATCGTTGATAGCCTTTACAAGGCTGCCGTTTGTCGTCCTCCCACCAAGACAGAAATGGAAGCCAGTTTGAAACATATCAAGTCCAAGGAAGATCGTATCCTGGCACTGGAAGATGTCTGTTGGGCAATCTTGAATACGAATGAGTTCTTGTTCCAACACTAGTAATTTCTTAGTAACGCGTTTCGTTTCGGGATGAAGTGATGAAAACTACCAGGATTCGAAATTGTCAGTTGTCGCAAACAGGTGGGCAAAACGTGGTTGGCCTGTTGATTGTGCTGGGCATGATGAGCGTCGCGCAGGCCGAAGATCCTGTCAGCTTTCGTGCACAGATTGCCCCGGTACTGATCAATAACTGCCTGGCCTGCCATGGACCAAAAAAAGCCGAGGGGGGCTACCGGGTCGATAACTATGAACGCTTGCTCAGCGAGGGTGATTCCGGATCGGTCGGGGTCAAGGGAAAGGACATCGAGGTCAGTGAATTATTTCGCAGGCTGGTGTCAGAAGATAAAGATGAACGGATGCCACTGGAATCTGAACCGCTGACCGCAGAAGAAATTGCCCTGGTGAAGCGTTGGATTACCGAGGGTGCTGCCAACGATGCCTCTGATCCCAAGGCACCATTGAGTACGATTGTACCCCCGCCGATCCATCCGGATCCCCCGGAAGCGTATCCCAGCAGCTTGCCGATCACGGCGCTCGTGTTCAGCCCGGATGGAAAAGAATTGCTCGTCGGTGGGTACCATGAACTGACCGTCTGGAATCCCCTGGATGGCAAGCTCGTTCGTCGCATTAGAAACATCAGCCAGCGAACTTATGCCGTTCGGTACAGTCCGGATGGAAAACAACTGGCCGTTGGTGGCGGAGCACCCGGTCGACTGGGAGAAGCAAGACTGTTCAATATGGAGAATGGGGAATTGATCCGGGTGCTGGGGACCACCACAGATGTGGTCCTGGATGTGGCCTTCAATCCCAAGGGGGATCAATTAGCGGTCGCCTCAGCTGCCGGCGTGATCCGTATTTTTGAGGTGGCCAGTGGCAAAGAACTGCGTGTAATTACCAGCCACTCAGACTGGGTCATGGCAATTGCCTGGAGTGATGATGGAAAACAAATCGTATCCGCGAGTCGCGACAAGACCGCCAAGGTCTTCGATGCGGGAAAGGGCGAGCTGGTCGTGACTTACTCAGGCCATGGGCAACCCGTGCGAGGCGTGGCGTTTCATCCGGACGGAAAAGAAGTCTTCTCCAGTGGTAACGACAAGAAAATCCATCGCTGGAAGATAGCCGATGGAAAGAAAAGTGCCGAGGTCGGGTTCGGTGGCGAAGTCTACAAGCTGCAGCGGGCCGGAGAGTTTTTCGTGACGGCCTCGTCGGACAAAACGGTACGCCAGTTCGAGGTTAAAACTCACAAGGCTATCCGAAGTTATGCCGGGAATGCTGACTGGGCATTGGCCACCGCCTTTCATACCGGCAGCAAACGCATCGCCAGTGGCGGATTTGATGGGGAAGTCCATGTCTGGAATGCCGAGGATGGTAAGCCGGTCGTCAAATTCGTGGCCGCGCCGGGATACGAGGCTTCCAAGTAGCAGAATTAGAATCTGTACAGCATCTCTTGCTGGATGTTTTCAAGGACCGGTGATGTGGCTGAGAAGGTCGATATTGTGTTCCAGGGCTCTGTGCGCGCCACGGTGTGTCTGGCGCTTACACATGGTGCGGGTGCAGGGATCGATTCGGATTTCATGAAAGAATGCTCGCATGGGCTGGCAGACAGAGGGCTGCGCGTGGCGAGATTCGAATTTCCATACATGCAGCGTATGCGGGAGACAGGAAAAAGACGGCCCCCGGATCGTGCCCCGATCCTGTTGAAAACATGGCAGACGGTGATTGGTCAGTTAAAACGACGCTTGCGGCCAGGTAAAAAAAAACTTGTGATCGGCGGCAAGTCCATGGGCGGCCGTATTGCCAGTATGGTCGCAGACGAGGGTCAAGTCGCTGGACTGGTCTGCCTGGGCTATCCGTTTCATCCACCAGGAAAACCGGTGGGGCAGCGCATTGAACATCTACGAGGGATCGCATGCCCCACGCTCATCGTGCAGGGAGAACGTGATCCCTTTGGGACCCGGCGTGACGTGGCCAGGTATCGTCTTTCGGAGCAGATCGATCTGCAATGGTTAACCGATGGCAACCATAGCTTCCAGCCGCCGAAATCATCGCCCGCATCAGTGGAGCAAAATATGGAACAAGGGCTTGATGCGATTGCTGCATTTTGTCACGAACTGGCTGGTTCATTGCAATGAGAGTGGAATGGTAGCCCGGGTCAGATGTTCTAGCGGAAATTCGTGGCTGTTACTTGTCGGCTGGCTCCCTCCTGCGGTAGGTTAGTTGTTTCACGTCGACAGCAGCGGATGATTGTAAACCAGGGGAAATGAACCATGCTTGAACTGTTCGGACAAATCGAAGAATCCGTGGCGGCAATACGATCGCAGTGGGACAAGACGCCACGTGCCGGAATCATCCTGGGTACCGGATTGGGTAGTCTTGTCGAGGAGATCGAGGTAGAGGTGTCACTTGATTACGGTGACATCCCGAATTTTCCGGTGTCGACCGCAATCAGCCATCGTGGACGACTCGTTTGTGGCATGCTGGCCGGGTTGCCTGTCGTGGCCATGGAAGGGCGTTTTCACATGTACGAGGGTTATCCCCTCAAGCAAATCACGCTTCCCGTTCGTGTGATCAAGGCCCTGGGAGCAGACTTGCTGGTCGTCTCCAATGCCTGTGGGGGAATGAATCCGCACTACGAGGCAGGTGACTTGATGGTGATCGATGACCAGATCAACCTGATGGGTGACAATCCCTTGATCGGGATCAATGACGATCGGTTGGGACCTAGATTTCCTGATATGTGTGAGCCGTATGATCAGGCTTTGATTGCCAGGGCCCAGGAATTGGCCCGCCACGAGAATATTCCACTGCACAAGGGAGTCTTCGTGGCTGTGGCCGGACCCAATCTGGAAACACGAGCCGAGTATCGGTTCCTGAGAGGGATTGGAGCGGATGTGGTGGGTATGTCCACGGTTCCAGAGGTCATCGTGGCAGTTCATTCTGGATTACGTGTTGTCGGTTTTTCTATCATTACCGATATGTGCCTGGCAGATGCCTTGCAACCGGCCAATGTGGAAGAGATCATCGCCACTGCTAACCGGGCCGAACCTAAACTGCGCACCCTGGTGATGGGTGTGCTGGCCGGGGAAAAGTAGAATTCGCATGGACCAAGTCGATCTGGATCGAGCCACTGATGAAGCTGCGAGTGCGATTCAGCAACGTTGGTCGCCGACTCCCAGCGTGGGCCTGATCCTGGGTACCGGGCTGGGAGGATTGGCGGATTCGATACAAGCCGATGAGATGATCGAGTACGACCAGGTTCCGCATTTTCCACGATCCACGGCGATCGGTCATCGAGGCCGCCTGGTTTGTGGTTATTTGGAACAGGTGCCAGTGATCGCCATGCAGGGCCGTTGCCACCTCTACGAGGGCTACTCGTGGGAGCAGGTCACGTTGCCTGTTCGCATCATGAAGGCCCTGGGGGTCCGCTCCGTCGTGATTACCAATGCCAGTGGTGGACTCAATACCGGGTTTCAATCAGGGGACGTGATGGTCATGGAAGATCATATCGATCTCATGTTTCGCAGCCCTGCAGGATGGCTCGGCAATCCGGGAAATAATCGACCAGTGATGACGCGTGGCAGCCGTGGTGCCAGGAGTCGTTATGATTCGCAGGCTCGCGCCGCGGCACTGACAGCTGCTCGCCGAATCGGTGCGAGGGCACATGCCGGTACCTACGTGGCCCTCACCGGACCAACCTATGAAACCCGCGCTGAATATCGAATGCTCCGTAAGCTCGGGGGAGATGCCGTGGGAATGTCGACAGTCCCTGAGGCAATGATGGCGACCCACCTCGAACTGCGAATACTAGCCCTTTCCATCATTACCAATGTTGCTGCCCCCGATGTGTTGGGGACAGTGAGTGGAGAGGAGGTCGTGGCGGCGGCCGAATCTGCTGGCAGTCATGTGCAGCAGGTGATCGCTGAAGTGTTGCCGCAGATGGATCAGTTGGCTATGCCCTAGTTCGCACAGGCCAGGTAGCCCTGTTCGTCAATGACCTCGAAAATATAACCATTCGGATCACGGAAGAAAAAGCGTTCGAACGGGGTGTCACGCTGAGGATCAATCAATTCTGCACCGTTTTCCGTCAAGCGTTGCTTGAGGTTGGGGAAATCATTTCCAGCATGAAAGATGGCGACATGGCGGCCAAATTCTGCCTCGTGCGCAGATGGTTCAAAATCGTCAATTTCGAGCAAATGAATTTCCTGGCCAGGCCCGATCTGCAGCCAGGCACCTTTCATATCAATGTTGCCAGGTCGTGTTAATGGTTCCCAACCCAGTGTCTTGTTAAGGAAGGATACCGTGGCTGTTACGTCTCGGGTCGCCATGGTCAGATGAGCAAACGTCATGGATATTTCTCCGGCTGGCTAGGTTGATTGCAATCCATCCTGTTTTACCACGAGGTAAGATTCGTGGCCAGCAATGTCCCTGGTAGCCATGAGCATTGATCCCGCGGCGTGGACCCTCTACGATGCCGTCATACGATCATCGTCGCAGATGGAGATACCATGAATACAGAGACAACCGAACAGGCTCCGGATGATCCTCGTTGGAAACCGCTGACGGCCATCCAACGCCGTGTGCTGGGTGTGCTGGTCGAAAAAGCCAAGACCACGCCGGATGCCTACCCGCTGACTCTCAATGCGCTCACCAATGGCTGTAACCAGAAAAGTAATCGACAACCAAAAATGGAACGTGAAACCCACGAGGTGGAAGAAAGCCTCGAGGAACTTCGGGCAATGGGAGTCGTTACGGAAATCTGGGGCAGCGGACGGGTTCCCAAGTATCGTCACGATGCCTACGACTGGCTGGGGGTCGACAAGCAGGAAATGGCGGTCATGGTGGAATTGCTATTGCGCGGGGAACAGACCGTGGGTGAATTACGCGGACGGGCAGCCCGTATGGAACCTATCGCTGATTTGGCCACACTTCAGCCGCTGCTTGTTTCATTACAGGAACGAGGACTCGTGATCTCGCTCACCCCGGCCGGACGTGGGCAGGTCGTCACGCACGGACTCTACCAGGAAGCGGAACAAACGGAAATTCAGAACCAATTCGAGGGAATGCAGGCTAAAACCGTTGCCCCGCCCGAACGGTCTCCGCAAACCGTTCAGATTGCTCCACCCAGGCCCGCCGTGACACTGGATATGTACAGTGAGCTACAGGTAGAACTGGCTGAAGTGGAGGCCGAGGTCAGTCGCCTGCGTGCACGTATCGAGAAACTGGAAGCAGCCTCCTGTCAGGAGCCAGGATCACCGCCTTAACGCTCCGTCCATTTCCATCCGACGGGCGTCTGTAATTCCTGTTCCGCCAGTTTTGCCCAGGGAGTTCCTGCATGGTCCTTGATGACCCGTTGAAGGTAAATCTGTGCTCGCCCGGACAGTTTTTTTAACGTGCTTCCTGCGTCAATCGTATTGGCGGGTTCCAGTATCCAGTGGGTGCTGGTTTTCTGTTCAAAGACCCGACCACGTTTCAGGACGGCCAGGATGGCGTTATAGCCCTCGACACGAACCTTTGCTGCAATCGCTCGGCCCATGGCCAGATCGTAACCTGCTTGCCAGCGAGGAAGCGTGAGTCGGGCTCGATCCGTTTCTCCTTTCTTGAGTATTTCATAGAGTGTGTTGATTTCCGGTTCCAGCCGGGCTGCAGCCAGTTGAGCCCTGGTGACATCCTTATTTAACTGGGCTTCACTCTTGTAGGCGAATTCAGTTACCGGGTTGGTCAGGATCTGGCGACGACCTAGTTGAGCTGCGTCATGCAGGGCCTGACAGGATGCGTTCTGAGCCAGGATTTCCCGGTAGCGATTTCCCGATACGTAATCCGGCGTGTAACGTTGCATCAAGGCGCTATCGTACGAGCCGATCAGCGAGGATCCCGTGCGACCAAATGGACCACGTAACATTTCCGGAGTATAGCCAGCCAATTTAACAACCAAGTAAGAACCGCCCGTGGACCTGGACAGGTATTCCCAGGCGAATGGTCCGAAGCCACTATGGACCCGGTCCCATCCAAAGCTGCTGCCCCAGCGATCGAGAACGATTCGTTCTGAATATCGAGATTCAGGTCCCTGCAGAATAGGCTCCCATGTCCCATCGGATTTAAGATCCAAAGGCGCCTCAGTACTGGGGTGAACGACCGCTTTTCTTCCCAGCGGCGCTGGTGTCCCGATGACGTAGACCGGGATTGCATACTTGACCAGTTTCTTGATCAGCGGATCGACCTGTTGCTGGTCATCACCCGCTTCATCGGTCACGACAATCACGATGACCTCGCGATGTTTCTTGGTGCGAAAATCCAGGTAGCGGTCAATGACGTCCTGGACGGCCGAGAATCCGTTCTCGCGGCCGGAAGTATCGACGGCAAGGGATTCCATCGCCGTGGCCACCTTGCTCCCGACACCCGTCGGTGATGCCAACAGGTAATCGGTGGTTTTCCCGAAGGTAACCACGCTGCTCAACAATCGATCTTCCTGGTCAGGATCGCCGGCCCGGGTCCTGGGATCAAGATAGTAATCACGCAAGTGCCCAATAACATTGTCTACCAGGGGGCTCGCGCTGCGCGAGCCGTCCAGCAGCCAGATTACCAGGGTTGGACCGAAAGTGACCGAGTCATCGATCAGTGAAATGATCTTCATGGTTTCTGGTAAGTAGATTCCCTGGTGTGTGGGCTGGTAACCAGTGACCAGGGAAGGTCGAGACTTCTGCTCGACGGCAGTTCGCGGTTTACGGGTTTTGGTGGCCTTCTGCCTCTTGTGGCTGCCAGCTTGTTTCTCACCGCCAGGAGTGACCGGGGAGTTATTACATCCTCCTGTCAGCAACAGCATTGCCATGGCAGCCAGGATAACAGGATAACGAGGAGTGAACACGTGACATTCTCGCGTTGAGACGGTTCCCGGAAAGATGGTTTCAGCGACTTGCCATCATTGTAGCGTAGAATGGATAAAAAGTATCTTGCCTGCGTGCCGGTTGCATTGCGAGGTGCCGCGACTCACAATAAGAACATCGAGAGACGTGGCCTTTCGAGGTCCTTGAAAACGAATGGTTTCTGCGGCCGATTTTTCTGGGAGTTTCGGATTTTTAAGACGCAATCAAGAGAAGGAAATACCTGATGAATACACGAATTCAGAAAATGCTTTGCCTGGCAATGACGCTCGTCCTGGCCACGTCCTGGACCCAGGCCAAGGGACCCAAGATCTCCGAACCGTCCAAGGTCGATAAAGATTATGCCATCCAGGGTGAATATAGTGGAATGCTTGAGGCTGATGGGGACAAGGCCAAGCTAGGTGTTCAGGTGATTGCTCAGGGCCAGGGAAAATTCCAGGCAGTTGTTTACGAGGGCGGACTTCCGGGTGATGGTTGGGATCAGGAAAAGGATATTGAACGAATCAATGCAACTCTTGAGAATGGCCAGGTGGCCTTCAAGGCCAAGAAGGGTACTGGCGTCGTGAAGGCAGGCAAGATGCATATCACGGACCTGGACAACCAGCCGGTAGGAGTTCTGAATCGGGTAGTTCGAACCAGTTCGACCCTTGGCAAAAAACCACCCAAGGGAGCCACGGTATTGTTTGACGGTTCGAATTTAAACGGCTGGGAAAAAGGTCGCATGACGGCCGACAAGCTGCTCATGGAAGGAACCACCAGTACCGAGACCTTTCAAGATCATCACTTGCACATCGAATTCCGCTTGCCTTATCAACCGGAAGATCGTGGCCAGGGACGGGGTAATAGTGGTATTTACGTCCAGGGTCGATACGAAGTGCAAATGCTGGATTCTTTTGGACTGGCCGGGAAACAGAACGAATGTGGTGGGCTTTACAGTGTGAAAGATCCTGACCTGAACATGTGTTATCCACCACTGCAATGGCAAACTTATGACATCCAGTACACGGCCGCGAAATTCGATGGCCAGGGCAAGTTGACGAAGCATCCCAGGATCACGGTGAAACATAATGGGGTCGTGATTCATAATGATGTTGAATTGCCCGGTAATCGTTCCACGACCGCTGCACCTTCCAAGCCTGGTCCGGCAGCTGGACCGATCTACCTGCAAAACCATGGATGCCCGATGCGGTACCGCAATATCTGGGCAGTCAAGGCAAGTGGGTCTGGTGGTTGATCCTGGTCCAGTTGACCGTGGAGGTTGCACATTACCGAGCCCCTGACGATATGCGTGGAATTGTACGGAATTCCTCGCCAACGAGCTGGCACTGAATTGATGTGTGTTACGGCGGGCCCGGAAGGGATTCGGTTGTGCGATATTTTCGCGCAACTGACCCGGCAGTCTCCCGGCCTGGCCGACGCTTGTTTTGACCAGGGGGCCTTGCGAACGGAATACCTGGCCAGTATCGATGGGGAGACGTTTGTGACCGATTCCCAGGTGATGGTGTTGCCTGGCCAATCACTCCTGCTTTTTTCTGCGGATGCCGGGGGTTGAACCATGCAAGATCCAGTAACCCAGCACGGTGCCGTATGACCGTAGAAGACACCTCGGAATCTGCCTTTGGCAATCATGGCCGGTATTTACGGATCGATGTGGGATCATCCGCCACCCGCTCCGAGCCCATTGATGAGCAGGAGCTGCGCAAGTTCCTGGGAGGTAGTGGACTAGGTACCTACCTGCTGCTGCGAGAAAATGCAGCCGAGATCGATCCGTTGGCTCCCGAGGCCATCCTGGCTTTCGTGTTCAGTCCGCTTGTTGGTAGTCCGCTGACCACGTCGGCCAAGTTCGCCGTCGTCAGTAAGAGTCCATTGACGAATCGCCTGAATGATTCGTTGGCCAGCAGCCGATTTGCGCTGGCAGGAAAAAAGACAGGTTATGATGCGATCCTAATTACCGGCAAGGCAGCGCGACCATCGGTCGTGTTGGTCACGGATGACCAGGTCCGCGTGGAACCAGTCGATGGTCTGTGGGGACGTTCTTGTCCGGATACCGAGCAGTTATTGAGGCAGCGCTATGGGCCCGATTTCCAGGCCGCCGTCATTGGACCAGCAGGTGAAAAGCAGGTGCGCTACGCCACGATTTCACATGATGGACGACATGCCGGACGAGGTGGTAGCGGTGCTGTCCTGGGATCCAAGAATATCAAGGCCGTACTAGTCCAGGGAAGTCAGCGAACAACCTGGTCGCAGCCGGGGCAACTGGTGGAACGAGCCAAGGAATTGTCAGAGAAGTCGTTTGGTCCAGCCACGGCGAAATACCGGGAACTGGGGACAGCTGCTAACTTGCTCTTGTTGAATCGTTTGAATGCCTTGCCCACGAGAAATTTCCGACAGGGCAGCTTCGATGAGGCCGTGGAATTATCCCCAGAAAAAATGAATGTGACACGGGATAAAACCCGTGCCTCCTGTGCCGCCTGTACGATTGGATGTGAACATATTTACGGGCTTTCGACGAAGGATGCGGCAACTGGTGAGAAACGTCAAGGGACACGATTGGAATATGAAAACCTGTTTGCCCTGGGATCTCTGTGTGGTATCGGTGATGCTGACTACGTGCTGAAAGCCTCTCGGCTCTGTGATGAGCTTGGACTCGATACGATCAGTGCAGGAGGTACCATCGCGTTCGCTATGGAATGCGTGGAAAGGGGCCTGTGGGATGTTCCCTGGTTGCAGTTCGGTGATGGTGAGGCGCTGTTGAAGGCAATTACATGGATCGGTCAACGGCAAGACGTGGGTGACTCCATGGCCGAGGGGAGTCGTCGCCTGGCAGAAGAAATTGGTCATGACACCATGCGCTTCGCTCCCCAGGTTAAGGGACTGGAAATTCCTGGGTACGAACCGCGGGCTTTGCAGACCATGGGACTTGGATTCGCCGTGGCGTCTCGAGGTGCAGACCACAACCGCAGTAGCGCCTATGAAATTGATATCGCGGAAGGATCGCAGCGGCATCACCTCCAACCCGACGCTGCGACGGGAGCAGCGGAAACAGAAAATCGTGCCGCGATCATGGATTCGTTGATTCTCTGTAAGTTCCTGAGAGGCGTGTTCGAAAACTTTTACCAGGAATCAGCGGAAATGCTGGAAATGGTGACCGGCTGGAAGGTCAACGCTGAGGAATTGAAAGAAACAGCTCAGCGGATCGTCACTGCCAGGAAATGGTTTAATATCAGGGCTGGTTGGCAACCTGCGGAAGATACCCTCCCGGACCGGTTTTTTAGCGAATCGTTGGCGGATGATGACCGGGCACGAATGTCCCGAGCCGATTTACAGGAGTCGATTCGAGCTTATTACCGACACCGAGGGTGGTCTGATGATGGTTGGATCCAGGAGGATCATCTCCAGCGACTGGGAATTGATCCATCACAAGGACAGAATCCTTGATGTAGTCCCCCAGAAGACGCCAGCTTACCAGCAGACCAGGGGAAACTGGGAAAGGGGTGAAGTGTAGTCCGGGCAGGTGCCGAAATGGACAGAAGAGGATTATACATAACGGGTTAGGTCCTGCGGTCTCGTGCGTCAAACAGGATGGTTCAATATCGTGTCAGAGATGTTTGTGTTAATTCCCGGGCGCACCAGTAAGCAGGGTGTGGGGATTAGCGAGGGAAAATTCGGAGATACCTACCAGAGTGAGACCACCACGCTGCTGGTGGCTCCGGAAGACATGGAGCGTTTAAGCCTGCAGGCGGGAAATCGGGTGCGATTAACAAGTGAACACGGACAGGTAGAAGTCGCAATTAAGCCTGCCAAAGCCGGGGAATTACCTTCGGGGTTGCTCTTTATCGCTTATGGTGATATTTCCAGTCGCCTGATGGGTGGAGATACTCATGGATCTGGGATGCCCACAAGTAAAGGTTTGGATGTACAATTAGAGTTGGTCACGTAATTGGTTGTTCGAGAACCTGGCCAGAGAACTGGAGGATTTTCATTCCTCCCGTCGTTACTGAAACAGTGCAAGTTCAGCAGGCATTTTTAGCCATGTTGAGCGTTTCAGTGACGAGAAGGTTGCCGCACGAAAAGTGATGAGTGTTTGCCATGGCAACGGTATCCCCCGATTCTACGGAATCGCCCCTCAAGATTATTGAAGATGCTACCTGTACGTTCTGTGGATGTGTTTGTGATGACATTGACCTGACGGTGGATGGCAATCACATCGTGGAGGCGAAACGAGCCTGTGTCCTGGGCAAGGCCTGGTTCCTGAACCACGAAATTGAAGATCGTCCTTCTTGCCTGATCCAGGGCAAACCGGCCGGTGTGGACGAGGGTATCCGCGAGGCGGCACGTATCCTTGCCGAGGCCCGTTACCCACTCATTTATGGGCTCAGTGATACTACCTCGGAGTCCCAGCGAGTGGCAGTTGGAATTGCTGACTGGATCGGTGCCAATGTCGATACCACGACCAGCGTTTGTCATGGCCCATCCGGGATGGCTTTCCAGGGAGTAGGTGAAGTGACCTGTTCCCTGGGGGAAGTTCGTAACCGGGGTGACCTGATTATTTTCTGGGGTTCCAACCCGGCGGAAAGTCATCCACGACACTTTACAAAATATAGTTTGATGCCCAAGGGCATGTTTGTTCCCAATGGACGCAAGGATCGCACCTGCGTGATTGTGGATGTTCGCAAAACGAAATCTGCCAAGGCGGCGGACCTGTTTATCCAGGTCAAGCCTCGGAAGGATTTCGAAGGGCTCTGGACACTCCGGGCCCTGGCCCAGGGAATTGAGCTGGATGCCGATCGCGTGGAAGAAGAAACGGGTCAGCCGCTGGCAGTCTGGCAGGATCTTATGGACCGGATGAAGGCGGCTCGCTTTGGCGTCATTTTTTTCGGGATGGGCCTGACCATGACCCGTGGAAAACATGCCAACAGTGAAGCGCTACTGGCTCTGACGCGTGACATGAATCGCTATACCCGCTTTGTTTGTAAGCCGAACCGCGGACATGGAAATGTGACCGGAGCAGACAATGTCGTTGCCTGGCGAACGGGATTTCCTTTCGGTGTAAACCTGGCCCGTGGTTACCCGCGATTTAATCCGGGAGAATATACCGCTTCCGATGTGCTCGCACGAGGAGAAGCTGATGCAGCGATGATCGTTGCCAGTGATCCCATGGCCAATTTCAGCCAACCTGCCCGTGAACACCTTAAGACGATTCCCTACGTGGCACTGGATCCAAAAGAAACTCCCACGACCCGGCAGGCCGCTGTGGCGTTTAATGTCGCTACCTATGGAATCAATGTCCCAGGTACTGTTTACCGCATGGACGATGTGCCGATTCCACTGAGACCCGCATTTGAATCGCCCCATCCCAGTGATTTCACAATCCTCTCGGGTATCGAAAAACACGTGAAAGAAATCCTTCACAGTAAACTGGAGCCCACGGTAATCAGGCCTTCCCTCCGACCCGAGGACCAGTCGCCCGGTGATGCCTGATGGCGATCAACGAATAGGCGAATTTCCCAGCAGTCGTCGCAACAACCCGATTTGACCGGCATGCAGCATTTCATGATGAGCACAAAACAACAGGGCCCCATACTTGGTGGCATAAGCCGCGTAGGGTTCATCCACGGGGTCGTCCAGTTGGTCCAGCGGATAGGTATTCAGTTCCTCCAGTGCCTGTTCGTAAACCTGTTGAAACACCTTCAGGATTTCTTCCGGCGAGGGATTGTTGTCTGCCGTTGGATCGGGCAGGGAACCCTTGCTGAAAGTCTTGCGAAAGCGCGAGGACATCAGGTCGCTGTCCGCGAGCTGTCGACCCCGCTGACGAAACAGCACCAATCCGTACTGTGCCATTGCCAGGTGCCCTACCTGCCAGGCGACGTGAGTACTGGCTCCCGTTGGTTGCGTAAACCAACAGCTAGGATCCAGGTCAACCAGCAGGCTTTCCGTATACTCTCGCGCCGATATGATCTGTTGGCGTGCTATGTCCAGGCGAGTTGAGTCATCCATCGAATCCTGTTTCCTTATAGATCCTGCAACGTGAATCGTTTCCAGTCGATAACCACAACCTATCCAGAATCCTAGTGTTTTAAGATGTCCAATAGACTGTTCAAAATTGCTTCCGGTTATGTCTACGATCCATTACATGGGATCGATGGTCAAGTGCAGGACCTGTGGATCCAGGATGGAAAGATCGTGCCAGCGCCCGATCCCCATACCAAACCAGCTAAAACGTTGGATGCCACCGGACTGGTGATCATGCCCGGTGGTATCGATATGCATTGCCATATTGCCGGACCCAAGGTCAACATGGCTCGGAAAATGCGACCTGAGGAAAAACGGCATGATCAAGTGGTTCCCAGGACAGCGACCACCCACAGTGGCACCATGGGGAGTGTGCCCAGTACATTTGCTACCGGTTATCGGTACATCGGGCTGGGCTATACCACCGCCTTCGATGCAGCGGTGCCCCCGTTGTCGGCCCGCCATGCCCATGAGGAATTCGAGGATACCCCCTGTATCGACAAGGGATTCTACGTCCTGATGGGAAATAACCACTATGTCATGAATGCGATCAAGGACCAGGAGCCCCAGCGGTTACAGGCTTTTATGAGCTGGTTGCTAGGTGCCGCGAAAGGCTATGCACCCAAGTTGGTTAATCCTGGGGGCGTGGAAGTCTGGAAACATCACCAGGCAGGGAACGTGCAAACGATCGATCAACCGGTTGATTATTTCAATGTCACACCAAGGCAGATTATCAGCGAGATGGCGCGGGCCTCTGCGGCCATGCAACTGCCGCACCCGGTTCATATTCACTGTAATAATCTCGGTATGCCCGGCAACTGGGAAACCACGCTAAAAACCATGGAAGCCCTCGAGGGCCACCGAGGACATCTGACCCATATCCAGTTTCACAGTTATGGAGGTGGGGCAGGCGATGAGGACACGTTCAATTCCAAGACGTTGCCGCTCGCAGAATACGTGAACAGCCATGACAACGTGACCGTGGATGTGGGGCAGGTCATGTTTGGTGAAACGACGAGCATGACAGGCGATGGGCCGCTCGGATACTACCTGTCTAATGTTTACGGTACCAAGTGGTTCAGTTCGGATACAGAACTGGAGTCAGGGTGCGGGATCGCACCGATCAAGTACAAGAACAAGAGCCTGATTCATGCCCTGCAGTGGGCCATCGGACTGGAATGGTACCTGATGGTAGAAGATCCCTGGCGCGTCGTGATGAGTACGGATCATCCCAATGGCGGCTCATTCCAGGCCTATCCCCAGATTATTCGACTGTTGATGGATCGAACCTATCGGCAGGATGTCCTGAAGACCGTTCATCCGGCAGTGCGGCAACGTTCCTCGCTGGCTGACCTGGATCGCCAGTACACGCTCAACGAGATTTGCATTATCACGCGAGCGGGACCTGCCCGGATACTTGGTCTTCGCCACAAGGGACACCTGGGGCCCGGCGCCGATGCAGATATCACGATTTATTCACCCCACGAGAACAAGGAAACCATGTTTGAATTACCCCGCTACGTGATCAAGGCAGGGCAGGTGATTGTTGATGATGGTGATATCCGAGAATCGGTTTTCGGAAAAACGCTGCACGTGGCCCCGGATTACGATGAAGAGATCGAAACTAATATCGCGGACTGGTTTGAACAGTACTATTCGATCCGGTTTAGGAATTATCCGGTTGCCGATGACTACTTGCATGACCCCATGAAAATCGAATGCGGAGCAGATGATGATCAATCGTCCAGTTGATCATGCCAACGGGAAAGTAACTCAGGAGGAACTGCCAGACCACAGGATTCCAGGGCAGCCAGGTAGTCGCGAGGATGATTGATGTTTTGGAGCGTTAGTAAACCAGGATCCACTGCCTGCAACTGTTCCACGGGGATGCGTAACGTGTCAGCCTGTTCCAGCAGGTAAAGCGGTCGTCGCTGGTCGGCTTCCAGAAGTTCACCAGCCTGGGACCACAGGTCCACCCGGTACACAGCAGCCAGAGGATGATGAAAACGACTGTCGACAGGAACTACTACCTGGTGATGATCCAGGGATTTAATCAAGGTCTCCACGAATGCCGGTACCAGTAAAGGAACATCGCAGCTTGTTATGTAAGCAGCCTCCGTGGTTTCACGCAGGGCCAGTAAGCCGGCATGAATTCCCTGCAGCGGACCACGGTCCGGTTCCTCGTCCCAGGTTATTTCAACTCCCGCAGGTAGTTCCGGGAGCTGCTGGTCGCGCGCTGCAACGACAACCAGCGGACCGACTACCGGTGCCAGCAGTCTCAGGACCCGTTGTAGCATGGTTTCGTCACCAAATGGTAACAGGGCCTTCGAGGAACCCATCCGCCGACTGTGCCCGCCACACAGTACGATTCCGCCAACTTGCATCTTCTTGCCCAGGGAATATTTTATTGATGAATCGTAGGGTCCATTCCAGACCTTGGTTATACTGGCCCGCGAAGGCTTTTCCCAGCTTGATATCCCGGTCGCTGAGGTAAAATATTCATGCCGCTAGAATTGCACTATCAGGATCACGCGACGGTACCACTGGAAGTGGAAGGGGTCATCCCCGGCCAGGTGTGTGAAAAGTCATTGGCCGAGATCGAGAAGTTGTCGGTATTCCATGGAAATGAGCCGGGTACGTTGGCTGATTTTTTTAAACTGACCGGTGACCCCACTGATCAACAGATGAACTGGTCTGGGAACCTTGCTGGTGTCCATTGGATCGGTGCTGGAATGCAGCAGGGGCACATGCGGATCGAGGGAGATGCCGGGCGACATATCGGTAGCGAGATGACGGGAGGATCCATCGAAGTTACCGGCAATGCCAGCGACTGGGTCGGTGCGGAAATGCAGGGGGGTATGATCCATGTCGCCGGACGCGCTGGACACCTCGTTGGTTCCGCTTACCGTGGCAGCCCCCAGGGTATGAAGGGTGGTACTATCAGGATTGATGGTGATGTGGGCAATGAAGCAGGCCATAGCATGCGACGAGGACTGCTAGTGATCGGAGGAAACAGCGGCGACCTGATCGGATTCAATATGTTGGCCGGTACGATCTGCGTGTTTGGTGAAAGTGGTATTCGACACGGAGCCGGCATGCAGCGAGGAACGCTGGCCTTCCTGGGATCGCATCGCCCGGAATTACTTCCCAGTTTTCGTTACGCCTGTCGTTACCAGCCCGATGTGCTGCGATTGCTATTGAGACGCCTGGCCGATCTTGGCATAGATGTTCCCGAGAACCTCTATCAAGCTGAGTTCGATCTCTATCACGGTGACATGATTGAAGGAGGGCGGGGTGAGGTCTTGATGCCGGTTTAACCGTGAAATCGGGACACAGCAGAGATCTGATTCATGCCATCCGCATCCCCAGTGATTGCAGGTGATCGCGGATCTGGGGATCTTCCAGCAATGCCTGGAAGGCCACCACTGCTGCTCGCTGTTGGCGATCTACATTCACGACGAAATCGTATTGCTCCTGCCGAACGGGTAGAAAACCGAGTGACTCCTGATCGACCACGTTCTCGATGGCCATTCCCCAGTCGGCGCGACCCTGGGTGATTGCTGCAGCAACCGCATTGTGGTTGCGTGCCTGCACCGCGTAACCGGTCGGCTGTGCAGACTCAAGCAATTGATCAATCAGGATGCGCGTGCCACTCCCCTGGTTGCGATTGACCATGACACATTCATCGCTGTCGATGGCCTGCTGGATGAAATCCTCGATCGATTTACCCTCGAATCGTGAGTCCCCCCGTCGGAACACCAGGCCCTGGGACCGCTGGTAACCCTTGATCAGGCAGGTGCTGTCGTTCAGAAAAGGTTCGTTGTAAAGGTCCTGATCCGGGTCGAAGAGATGAATCCCGGCCAGGTCACATTCTCCCCGGGTGGCTGCTTCCAGTCCTCCGCTTGATCCGACAGCCAGCATCTTTGTCTTGTAGCCGCGATCCTGCAGCTGGCTCATCAGGTAGTCCAGGCCGATACAATGACTGCCAATCACGACCAGGTCTGCCGGTGTCAGATCCTGGCCGATCAGTTGCACCTGGACCGGGCTGCCCGCCTCAAGCAGTTCCTGGTGTCGATCGACCGTGATAAAACCGTCGGCTCGGCTAAAAGCGGTAACTGAACCGGATCCCTTGCCCATCGGAAAGGCAGCATACTGGACGTCTGTTTCTGGGGCAGTCGAGGAGTCAGTCCGTTCAACCAGGTTGACCAGGACATACTCGGTGCGTCCGGTCGAGGAGTTTATTTTTACCGAGAGTCGAGCGGGCAACGAACGGGGTTGCTTGCTGCGATACCCGGCCATCTGTTGGATGACCGGTACCACGAATTCATGAAAGGTAAAAATGGCTGATGTCGGAAACCCGGGCAGGATGACCACGGGCTTGCCACGACTGGCTGCCAGGCATATCGGTTTCCCTGGCTTGAGTGCGACCCCGTGCACCACGATACCAGGATCGGTTAATTCGCCCACGGCATGGTAGGAAACATCACCCCCACCCTTGCTGGTCCCCCCGGACAACAGCACCATGTCGCAGGACTCCAGGGCCTCGGCGAGTTTTGCTCGTAAATCATCGAGATTGTCGGCCACGATACCAAGATAGTCCGCTTGCGCGCCAGCCTCGTGAACGGCATCTGCCAGGATACGAGCGTTGGAGTCATAGACCAGGCCAGGTTGCATCGTTTCACCTGGCGGGATGATTTCATCTCCGGACGAGATGATGGCCACCCGTGGCCGTCGCCAGACGGGAACCGTGGCGCAGCCGATTGCTGCCAACGAACCTGTTTCGCGACTGGTAAGCAGGTTTCCCCGGTGCAACAGAATCTCGCCAGCCCCGATGTCCGTACCGGCAAAACTAACTCCGAATCCAGCAGCAATGGCTCGGTGTATCAGTAGCGACTGATCGTCAGCAATTTCGGTGTCCTCGATCATGATCACGGCATTGGCACCGCGGGGCAACATGCCACCTGTTGCGATCGTCATTGCCGTACCTGGCACAACGGTACCATCGGGAACGACGCCTGCCGCAATTTCTGTGGATAGCAACTGCAGGCTGACAGGATGTTCTTCCCTGGCCCCCACGGTGTTCGCAGCCTGCACGGCAAAGCCGTCGTAGTTGGAACGGTCAAAGGAAGGCACGTCAACGGCCGCTGTAATGTCTTCGGCCAAGATGCGGCCCCGGCACTGGTCCAGCGGGACCCACTCAATCTCCAGGGGTTGCAGGTCAATGGCGGCCTGGAAGCGGCGTTCTGCTTCATCCCGATCAACGACGTTCAGGAACTGCTCTTGCTTGGCCATGGTTTTTTCTGCAGGAAAGATATCTGGGGTGTAAGGTAGTTGCGTGAACCCTCGATGGTAGTAACCAAGATAATGAATCAGGATCCGCGAATCACGGAATCATAAAGAAAAACTTCCACCTCTGCACCCTCGGGAAATCCTTCGCTGTCCTGCGGAACGATGACAAATCCATCCGAACGCGTGGTCGAACTCAGGATGGAAGCTCCACTGATGGAAACCGGTTCAACAAGGTCACCCTGCAGGCGGACGCGAGCATAGTCCATGCGACCGATGGCCGAAACCAGTTTCTTGCCCAGCGGTCGTTGAAGCGAAATATAAGGCCAGTTGGCAGCATACCCGGCGAGGGCGCGAATCGCCCGACCGGCAAAAAAATCATAAGCACACAGGCAGGAAACTGGGTTTCCCGGTAACAGGAAGACCAGGCGGTGACCCATGCGGCCCATGCCCGTGGGACTACTGGGACGCATAGCGATTCCGTGAAATGACAGTTCACCATGTTCAGCTACCAGTCGTGGAGCATGATCTTCCTGTCCCACGCTGGATCCCCCCGAGACCAGGATCACATCGGCGTCAGTTTGCAGGGCCGCCAGGATATCATCTGGATTGTCCGCCACGATGCCCGGGTTCTGGGGGATTCCCCCATCACGGCAGACCATGGCATCCAACATGGGTCCGTTGGCATCCGCAATCAGGCATCCGTGGGGCTCGGAACCTGCAGGCAATAGTTCGTCACCGGTGATCAAAATGCGAACCTGGATCTTCCGGACTACCGGTACCCGTGAAATTCCCATGGAGGACAATAGTCCCACGTCCTGGGGTCTCAGGCAGCGACCGGCTGTCAACACGGTTTCTCCGGCGGCAATGTCTTCGCCCGGTTGTCCCACGTTTTTTCCTTGGGCAACCTGCTCGAGCACCATGATGTTTGGGTCGTTGCCCTGGGTGAGCTCCACGGGCAGGACCGTATCGCAGCCGGCAGGGAGTGGTGCCCCGGTCATGATGCGAACGGCCTGCCCCTTGGCCACCTGTCCGGAAAATGGATTACCTGGAAGCGATTCTCCAATGACCTGTAAGGTTAGTGGGTTGTAGGACGAAGCGCCACCCACATCGGTAGCCCGAATAGCAAATCCGTCCATCATGCCGCGGGCAAACCCGGGTACCTGGACCGGACTGGTAATCGCCTCGGAGAGCACACGCCCGGCTACCGTACCCAGTTCTATCAATTCAGTAGCTGCCGGCTGGACTTGGTCATCGAGCCACTTGATCGCATCCACCACGGGTGTCCGGTGTGCAAAACCCCGCATACGTACGTCTTCGAATTTCGCAGAAGGTCGAGAAGAAGACATGGTAGGCCCTTACAACTTAAAACGACTGAACACGTCCAGATCAAGACCTGTTAATCGGCTTGTTCACTGGTGGCTTCAGGAGATGGAATGCCACAGACATAATTTCGCCATAAATCCAGTTGGTCCTGTGTCAGGCTATTGTCCCGAGTAAACTCGTGTTGTAATGTCGTTTCCGTGTCTTCAACCTGCACCAAGACGGTCAATCGACCATTGGATCGGTAACGAAAGCGAACTTCAATGGCTGTGTTTTCCGGAAGATCCGATGGTAAATCACTGATGCTGCAGCGACCAATAGAGCTGCAGTCCTCCGGGTTATTGCTCTCGCCTTCCACAACCTGGACCAGGATGGATCGTTGGCCCCCCTTGGAAGTCTTGAAAGCTCGCTTGGCAGTAATCGGCAAGAGCGTGTTACGAGGAATCAGAATGGCATTGCGAAGACGATCCGTTTTAACGTCTTTGGCAATTACGCCCAGGCTGTGTGAGTTTACGTTCTTGACGTGAAACAATGGTTGCTCACCCGCGGCAGTGGCCAATAGCAAGCCAGCATGGAGAGCGGCTCCGTGAGAAACGGATTCATCTGGAGAGATCGAGGCATCGGGCTTGAGACCACTGATTTCTTCCAGCATGGCAGGTACGGCAGGCATCCGGGTAGAACCGCCCACCAAGAGCACACGATCGATGTCGGACCATTCCAGTCCCGATGCCTGAAGCGTCTGGCGGGTGGTGAAAGCAGTTCGATCCAACAGGTCGCGGGTCATATCCTCGAACTGGTCTCGTGTCACCTCGATGCGCAGTGATTGGCCCTGGTAATCACAGGCAATGTTCGCCTTGTTGCGTGCAGTCAATGTATGCTTGACGTCTTCGCATTCGCGCCAGAGTCGACCTTCCGTGTTGGGGTCCTCACGGGGGTCCAGGCCGAACGTGCGAATAAATTCCTCGGAAACGTAATCAACAAGGCGCTGGTCCCAGTCGTGGCCGCCCAGTTGGACATCGCCATCAGTGGCCAGGGCAACGAATTCCTTGTTGGATATTCTCATCACGGTTACATCAAAGGTGCCACCGCCCAGGTCGTAAACTAGGATCGTACCGGGTTCAGCGGTTTGTTGGTCAGGGCCAATGAAACCCTGCTGGGCTCCGTAGGCAATCGCTGCCGCTGTTGGTTCATTGATAATGTCCAGTACATCGAAGCCTGCAATGTAACCCGCATCCTGTGTTGCCTTGCGATGTGATTCGTCAAAGTAGGCAGGTACCGTGATGACCACCTTGTTGAAATCACCCAGTTGTCGTTGAGCATCTTCGCGAAGCTTGTTGAGAATGAATGCCTGGAGTACTTCTGGTGGATACTGGCGACCTCCCAGTGCTTTTTCGAACAACCGCTCTCCCAGTTCGCGTTTTGTACATTCGGCAATGTGAATCATATCCGTGCCCTTGGCCTTGGACGCCTCCTTGCCTACGACCACATCCTCACCGTCGAAGAGAATAACGCTGGGCGTTGAATGATCGCCCTCCGCATTATCCAGCGTCATCGGTCGGCCCAGGTCGTCCAGACGACTGACGCAGGAGAAGGTGGTGCCCAAATCGATGCCGATTGCCGGCTCAGTTGGCTGATTCATCGTGGATTCACTCGAAGGCAGAACAGGTCAGTGGAAAACGGATGTATTGGGTGCTCGCTGGGAGCCCGGGTACCCATGCAGGGCCAGTGATTTACTCTAACAGGGCACCCAACAGGCGACAATGTGGCTTACTTGAAATCGAACAGGACCCTGCGATTGAAGGTCTTGGCCACGGTGGAAGTCCAGGTCAAATCCAATCACCTGGTATCCGGAATCCAAGAGGCCATGTGCAAGCGACTGGTCAGGCAAGCCGGCACCAATCAGTCCCATGGGATTATTGGATATGGCTGGCACTCCATAGAGTTGCTGATACGAGGACTAGGACCGCTGGCGGAAGTCCAGGTACCACAAAACGCTACCAAGGATAGCGGCAAGAAAGGAAATCAGGCTGAAGATCAGATAGGTGGTTGATTCCGTGGCCAGCATGCCAGCCAGGGGAGCACCTAGTCCACCTACTCCAAAGCCCATCATGAAACTAAATCCATAGCACGTGCTGCGGCGTTCGCTCGGTGTGTACTTGGCAATCAGGCTGTTGTAGATCGGCTGGTTCATGAAATGCACGATCGAGAACAGACTAGCAGATACGATGCGCATGGGGCCCGTTGCTGCGGCCATCCAGACGAGGAAGGGTACGTTACCAAGACAGATGAGTGTCAGTTGAATTTCCAGCAGGTTGCTCTTGGCCATTCTTCCCGCCAGGTACTGACCAATACATCCACACAGGAGGACCATCGCCATCAAGATGTGACTCCAGTCCAGGACGGCCGTGGCATCCTGGGCTTCCGCGGATTGAATTCCCAGGTATCGACGCAGGAACGTCAAGAACCCGGAGTAAACCATTCCCTGCAAGGCAGCCAGTAACGTCAAGATGAAAAAACTGGTCCAGGCCGCCTCGTTGATTTCCCGGACTTGCCCTTCGGCCTGGGTTGATTGAGCACCTGGCCTTGCCTGGTCCACGACCTCTTGAATGTGGTCTCGTCGCCTGAAAAAACAGTAGCCCAACAGCAGCCCTGGAATGACCAGGATCAGGTAGTAAATGGGCCAGCTGATGCCGGCATAAAACAGCAGGCCTGCAGCCAGGGGAGCCAGGGCGATTCCTGCTGAACCCAGTACGCCATGCAGCCCGAGGGCCCGCGCGCGATTTTCCGAGGTCGTGCATTGGGAAATCAGCGTCAGCCCGGCCGGGTGATAAATGCTGGCCAGGGAACCCATGCCAAACATCACGAAAAAAAGTGCCCGGATATCAACCTGCAGCCCGACCAGCCCACACATGACCGCACAACCTACCAGGTAAATGGTCAGCATCCGCGGGGCACCAAGCCGATCGACGAACCAGCCAACCAGTAAGGCGCCTGCGCCCCAGGGAAGTCGCCAACAGAAACTAAGCCAGCCAATAAATTCTTTTCCCTCCTGGGTATCTTCCCCGACATACGAGATTGCCAGGTCCCGCTCCACCGTGGGGAGCGAAAGTTCGTAGACGTGAGCCATGGCATGAGCACAGGAGACCAGCAGTACAAGTTTCAGGATGGTACGGTTCATGGCAGATCGTGTTTCCGATAGTCCACGACAGGATCTCCCTGCCTTCCTGTGAACCTTATCCCGGTTGATGGCTCAGTTGTCCCAGTTCGGTCAGCAAGGCAGCTGCCCGTCCATCATCAATAGCTGCTTCTGCCAGGCGAGCACAGGATGCCAGGGAGGCATCGGTCTGCGTGACCCAGATAGCCGTGGCGGCATTCACCACGACGATGTCGCGGGAAGGGCCGGATTCACCGCGTAGTACAGCTTGGATGCGTGCAGCGCTTTCCTGGGGATTGGCGACCTGGAGATCGCTGAGATCAGCTAGTTCCAAATCAAAATCGGAGGGGCTCCAGGTTTGTTCGGTGGCCACACCGTTTTCCACGAGCGTGATGTGGGTCTCGCCGGTCAGCGTGATTTCATCCATGCCGTCTGCTCCCGTGGCGACGACTGCTCGTTGTGTTTCCAGCATGCAGAGAGCTTCCGCCAGCGTGGTGCGTAATTCTGGTCGACCTACACCCAGCAACTGGGTGGGGGCCGCAGCCGGATTACACAGGGGTCCCAGTAGGTTGAAGATGGTGGGTACACCCAGTTGCTTGCGCACGGCAGCCACGTGTTTCATGGCCGGGTGCAATAGCGGGGCAAAACAAAAACAGACCCCCAGTTTCTCCAGGCACTGCTGGACCGTTGCTACGGACGCTTCAATGTTCACCCCGAGTTCGATCAGCACATCTGCTGATCCTGTCTGGCTCGTTATTTTTCGATTGCCATGCTTGGCAACGGCAGTGCCGCTGGCTGCAGCCACGATCGCTGCCGCCGTGCTGATATTGAACGTGTTCAGGCCAGCGCCCCCGGTTCCGCAAGTGTCAACCAGTTGTTGATGTGAAGATGTAATCGGAACCATGTGCTTGCGCATGGCCAATGCGGCCCCAGCGATTTCTGAGATCGTTTCGCCTTTCGTGCGCAGGGCCATGAGCAACAGGCCAATTTGTTCATCCGGACACTCCCCCTGCATGACCAGGTCGATGACACGAGCCATTTCGTCCATGGCAAGATCTCCACCACCGGTGACGCGTCCCAGGATGTCAGTCAACATATTTGCTCTCTCCTCGTGAGCATCGTGCCGTCGTGAAGTATCTGCCGCACGGTCGGGTGCCCAGGTCGTTTTCTCATATTGGATTGTCGGTTAGGTGCTTTTCGATCTGGAATCAGGAAAGCATGACATCCATCATTCTAATGGTCGGTTGATCCGGTCGATAGATGATTTCGAGTATCCGGCGGGTGGTCGAGAGGGTGAGCAGGCGGTTGATGTTTGACTTGTGAACCTATTCGGCGTTTCCTACAATGCACCACGTGCTGATAATTTGCTCGCTGCGATGTGCGGAATGACGGTCTTCCTTTGTGAGTAACCGTGGTTAACAGGTAGAGGGCACGGTTCATTTTTTTACCTGGAAGGCCCTTGTAGATGGTTTCGTTCTCGATTCCCAGGAAAGTGATCATTGATTGTGATCCAGGGATTGATGATGCCGTGGCGCTTTGCATGGCGCTTTTTGAGCCGCGCTTGGATGTTACTGCGATCACCGCGGTAGCTGGCAACGTTTCTGCAGACCAGGCTACCCTGAATCTACAGGCTGTTGTTGATCAACTGGATCCACCTCGCTTGCCTCGGGTGGGATCGGCACGGTCCCTGGACGGAGGCGGTGTTATCAAGCCCCGGTTACTGCATGGCGCTGATGGCATGGGAGGACTGGGATTGGCCGGTAGCCAGTTACATCAGCAACATCCGGCGGAAAAGATCATTTGCGACCAGGTGCGAGCAGCACCCGGGGAAGTCACGATTGTTTGCCTGGGCCCCTTAACCAATGTTGCCCGGGCTTTTCACCGCGATGCGGAATTGGCTGGACTGGTTGGCCAGATAATCCTGGCCTCGGGAAGCATGACGGGTCGTGGAAATGCAACTCCTGCTGCGGAGTTCAATATTCACAGTGATCCGTATAGTGCCAAAACTGTTTTTCGATCGGTGGCACCGAAACTGATGATCCCCCCGGAAGTGACAGAGAAGGTTAAATTCGATATGGGATTTACACAACAGTTACCCAGCGCTACAACACGAGCTGGGCGATTGTTGCGTCATGTCATCCCGTTTTCTTTCCGTGCCTATCATCAGCACATGGGACTGGAAAGCCTGCAGATACCCGATGCGGTGGCGTTGCTGGCCGCTATTCAGCCCGAGTTGTTTGAAATCAAAACAATGACCGGGGATATCGAGACGCAGGGAGAACTGACTGTCGGTGCAACCGTCTTCGATCATCGACCATCGTCCAACTGGGGGTATCCACTGGACGTGGCGCAGCAGGTGGACACGGTGGCCGCCAAGGATTGCATCATACGCAGCCTGCTTGCCGCGGGCAAACAAAGCAGCCTCTAGAGAGAGCTCAGGGAAGATCGAAGGTAGCGCGGTCAGCCAGCTTGACCGTGATGCTGACTGCCTTGCGGTCACGAAAGATCAAGAGTTGTACTTCGCGGTTCAGCGGTGTCAGGCTGACCAGGCTGGACAAATGATCGTCGTTCTCGATCTTGATATCATTGAATTTTAACAGGACATCATTGATCAGTAACTTGGCTGCTTCCGCAGGGGATTTTTCCGTGATTCCCGTGATCAACACACCCAGGCTGTGAGGTAAACCCAGTTGCTGTGCACTGGCGTCCGAGAAGTCGTGATCCATGCGGACGCCCAGGTAGGATCGTCTCACCATTCCGGTCGAGATCAGTTGCCTGGCAATCAAGTTAGCCAGGTTGATCGGAATCGCGAAAGCGACTCCCTCGTTGCCCCCTGAGTTACTCGCGATCGCTGTGTTGATGCCAATGACCTGTCCCCGGAGGTTGACCAGAGGGCCTCCGCTATTGCCTGGATTGATCGCCGCATCGGTTTGCAGGAAGTTTTGTAAGGGAACGCCCTCGTCACCCAGGCTCAGTGAACGCCGTCCCTTGGCACTGATGATGCCGGAAGTGACCGTGTGACGTAAACCAAAAGGACTGCCAATCGCAAAAACAGCCTCACCGATACTCGTTTTGTCACTGTCACCCAGGTGGACGGGTAAGATGTGCTCGGTTTCGATTTCCATCACTGCCACGTCCGTTAAACGATCTTCCCAGACCTGTTGCGGATGAATTCGTCGACTATCGGAAAGCCGGATGTGAATGTTCTGTAGATCCGCGTCCTTGATTACGTGACGGTTCGTCAGGATATAGTATTTCTTGTCGATTCCGATGATCATCCCGGAACCGGCTTCTTCCTGCGCCAGCGTTCGCGCAGCCGTGTTCTTCTGAACCTCGATATGGACGACCGAAGGTGAGACCAGCTGAATCATCTTCTTCAAGAGACGGTTGCGCTGCTCCAGCTCGGCCACTTCCCGGCCCAGTTCCTCGAAGGCGCGTTGGTGCGCCGTGATATTCGGAATTTTATCACCCGGTAGCTGCGCCGTTGAGACGAGTGGCAGAAACATGACCAGGCAGCAGGAGGTCACTAAGATCCAACGGTGATGGAGAAGAAAGGCCATGAAGGTAACCATTTTCAGCAGGCAAGGTAGAGGAAGATTGCAAGAGGTGTCGTTCAAGCTGCGTGAACTAGGTGACCATTCAATAGCTCAGGAAACATCCATTCCCAGGTCATTTACGTTGTCGGCATTCTCGTTGCTCATGTTTTCCAGGAGATGAGTCAGGTCCGCAGCCTGGATGTCATCGCCACCATGTTTCTCGAGTTCTCGTTGACAGTTAATGCAGACGGTTGCATAAGGAAGCGCCTGGAGACGTGCCAGGGGGATATTGGATTTACAACCTTCGCATTTTCCGTATTTGCCTTCGCGCATCTGTTCCAGTGCGTTTTCAATGTAAGCCAGTTCGCGACTTTCAACCTCGGCCAGTTGGGAACTTAATTCGTCTTGAGCCGAATCGAGGGCAAAATCAACAACGTCACCACCGGATTGCTCACGCAATTCCTTCAACAGGCTTAAGTCACCAGCCAGCGCCTTTCGTAACGCATCCCGGCGACGAACGAGGACTTCACGGAGATTACTTATGGCGTCTTTGCGTCCCATTTCAACCTCTTACCTCGACAGGTTCCCTAATGACGTCCACGGATCCAGTTCGTGGAAATATCCAATTGCTGCTTACGAAAAAAACTCGGAAACGGTTCTCCTCCGGGAGGCAAATCTCAAGTCAAAGCTGTGCTTCCCTGCTTGGCAATCCTATGCCTCCCAACTGCGTGGGAGCAGGTCATCACAGGCTCTGAGTATGCTTCCAGCAACCTGTCAACAAAATGTAAATAAAGTGTTCACAATAAGTTACGACAAAAATAAGGATTGAAAAACGATTCACAATCCTTACTACAGTTGTCCCAGAGATGGGCAGTATGCCACGAAAACAAGGGGTTTCCCCCGCGATCTGCAGCAATGCGAACTGTCCCCCTCCGAGAGCCTGCCTTGGAATAATCGACATATTGAGCAGGCAGGTACAGTAGTTTTGCTGGAATAGGCGGTTTTTTTAGCCCGAACCGCCTAGAGGCGTCACCAGCAGGATTGCCACTTACTCCACGGAGGAGCGCTGGCAATAGGGACAAAACTTGGGATCCACGACGGTGGTGTCCAGATCCTCGTCGTCACTGCGATATGCAGTCGTGGTGCGCCAGCCACAATTATGACAACGGTGCTCCCAGGCATCGATGGTCAAGTCATCATTCTCGAAGTAATTGTACTTGCAACTGACCTGATCGTGTTCACATTCCGGGCAGGTACCGCCCGTCACAATGTTTTTCATGGCAAGGCACTCCGGTGAATCAGAATCCTCGAGCTGTACGCACATCCTCGAAGTCACGGAGGTGGTAGTCAATCTTGACGTAGTCCAGGGTTCGGCAAAGTCCCCTCAGGGACACACCCATTCCATCCGGGCCACTGAATCCACCGAACTGACCACCACCTTTGACGTGAGGTTCCAGGTCCAGGAAGACGCCTGGGATACCACGACGCTTGAGCTTTCTTTCCAGCCGAGGAATGTGTTCACGGAAATCCCGCAGGATGGCTTCATGGCCACTGTCTCCGATGTCGGCTGGCACGAAATGCTTGAGAGCCGCTTCATCGATATGTCCCTGGCGCTGGATAGGTTCAGGATGACGGTAATCCTTGATATGCATCCAGCCCAGTCCCTTCTTCATCTGTAGGTACTGGAGAAACACATCATCAGCCGAAAAGCCCTGGGTAACGATATTCCCTGCATCAAAAATAGTGACCAGGGCAGGGTGATTAATCTGCCGGTGCAACTCTTCCAGCAGGGCTCCGTTTTGTCCCACCAGGTTAGCTTCTACTTCCAGGCCGAAGGTCAATCCGTTGCGATCACAGAGTTCCGCCACTTCGCCCAGCTGATCGACCACCAGGCTGATATGGTCCCAGGCATCGGTTCCCCGTGGATGATAAAATGAAAACCCACGAATCAACTTAGTGTCAAATGCATTGGCCAGGTCGCATGCTTTTTGTACATCGCGTTTGAGATATTTTTTGAACGGGATGAAGGGGTTATGCGTTTTATCGTCCACGTCCAGTAGTTTGACTTTGCCGATCGGCGAACCAAGCGAGGAGACTTTTAAACCATATTCATCCTGGAGCTTACAGACCCGCTTGATTTCCGGTTTCGTCAACAACATGACGTTCTTGATGCCCTGGCCAGCGTCAATGAAGCGAATAGTGTAGTACTGGAGCCCCATGGCACTGAAGGCCGCAAATTGTTGCGTGGCTGTTTTCTGGTTGGCGGCTTCGTCTGCAAAGCCGGTCGGAATGACACTCGGGTTGTTCGACATGAATACAGTCCTTGTGGATGGAGTCGCAAAGGGGCCCAGGATTCACATTGTGAAACGCTTGGACGGTCGATGCAAGGGGTTCCACACCTTCAGGTTGATACTGGGAGTGGAAATCAGGTCGGTCGGCTGGTATCCTGTGGAACAAACATATTCCCACCGTCGAGTCCAGAATAACCGACCGGGAAACCATAATTATTGAACCGATCACGTCTTCCCAGACGCATCCGGCAGGAACGATTCCCATGAATGACACCGAGAAACCCGCGCCCGTTGTGGAACATGCTGGTGAGTCTGATTCTAACCAGATTCGCCAACGATTAGACCGAGCAGAACCGCGCTCCCTGAGAACCTACACGCCCTCACTGGCAGTGTTGGCGCAGAGTGCCGGCTCCTATCACTGGACCCCGGAAGGCCGCCAACTGGCTGATTTCAGTTCTGGAGTTCTGGTGGCAAACCTGGGCCATAATCCCCGGACCTGGTGGGAAGCAGTGTGGCGTTACCTGGGATTGGATCAGGTGGATGGTTCCGAGGCCTTTATCAAGGCAGCCCCACTCACTGCCTACAATGCAGTGACGGAACTGGAACTGCTCGCCAGCGAGCGGCTGCTGGCCAACATGCGCAAGGAACCGGGCGGCGGACGCATGGAACAAGTCTTGTGGGCAGCCAGTGGCAGCGAAGCGATCCAGAAATCGCTCTGGGCCTCCATGAAGCGACGTCCCGGTCAGCAACATATCCTGGCCACGCGTGGTGGGTTTCATGGGAAAAAAGGACTGGCCGGTGCGATTACAGGTAATGAGAATGATAGCGAACGGGACCCACGTGTTCGATTTATCAGTTTTCCCATGCAGGAATGTTCCGATCTTGAGACGCGTCGCCAGCCGTTAGATCTTGCTCCCTATCGCCAGGAACTGGAACAGTTACACGAAGAGTTGGGAGATCAGATTTGCTGTCTCGTGACCGAACCCTACCTGGGAGGCGGAGGGTCATTTCACCCGCAGCCAGAATACCTTCAGCTACTGCAGCAGTTCTGCCGCGATCATGATCTATTGTTTATCCTGGATGAGATCCAATCGAATTTCGGACGCACGGGTCCCATGTACGCGTTTACACATTACGACATCGAACCGGATATCGTCTGCCTGGGTAAGGGACTTGGCAATGGAGTTCCGGTGAGTGCTGCCGTTGGTCGCGCAGATGTTTTCGGACAGATGAAGTACGGCGAAGGATCCGATACGTGGAGCGCTAACCCACTTTCTTCAGCAGCTGTACTGGCTACCCTGGATGCCTTTGAATCGGAATCCGTACTGGAGCAGGGACAGCAGTTGGCGACGGTTATCGAGGCGGGTTTACAGCGACTCAAGGAAACCGGAATTATTGTCAACGTGCGTGGAGAAGGATGCGTCTGGGGAATCGAGTGTAACGATCATGGATCGCATTCCGCTGCAGAGATAGCCAATTTCTGCGTGGAAGCTTGCTACCTGGGTGATGACCAGGGCCAGGCCATCCATCTGCTGGGTGCCCTGGCTGGAAAAGTGATCCGAGTCAGTCCACCCCTGGTGATGCCGCTGGATGAAGCACAGTCCTGCCTGGATACCATGTTCCGTATCTTCCAACAGGTTGCCGAGCGTTGTAGTGATTAAGCAGCTTGCTTAATCCTGAACGGAATTGGCCTCATGAACAGCCGTCACGTTGGTCGTGAGGCCACCGCGGGCAGTAAATGCCGCCACCAGTTTCATCTGCCGCGGCTTAACCAGTTGGACCAGGTCATCCAGGATCGTGTTGGTAATATGTTCGTAGAAGATCCCGTCATTGCGATAACTCTGCAGGTACATCTTGAGGCTCTTTAATTCCACGCACACCTGGTCCGGCGTATAGGTAAACGTGAGCGTGGCAAAGTCCGGTTGACCTGTCTTGGGACAGACGGAAGTAAATTCGGGACAGACGATCTCAATTTCATAATCCCGTTGTGGAAACTGGTTTTCAAACGTTTCCAGAAGATCTTGCTTGGCTGTCGACATGTTTGTTGCTCCTTTTCCTGCAACCCTCATTGTGTCATGATGAGATATTAACTGAAAAGGGGACTAGGCCTCCCTTAACCATGGAACCCGCATATTTTTGGAGTAACCCGGGTGAAGATTGCAGAGATCTACAAGTCGGTGCAGGGCGAAGGCCTGCTGACAGGTACAGATTCTGTTTTCGTGCGCGCATCGGGATGCAACCTGCGGTGCTGGTACTGCGATACGCCCCATGCTTCCTGGAAACCGACGGGTAACGATCTGTCGGTCAATGACATCGTCCGGGAGGCCACGCAATGGGATCTGCCACACGTGGTCATCACGGGCGGGGAACCCATGCTCTTTGCTGAGCTGATTCCCGTTTGCGAGAAGCTTAAATCAATGGGAAAGCATATTACCATTGAAACGGCCGGGACCCTTTACCTGCCGGTTGACTGTGATCTGATGTCGATCAGCCCCAAGTTTTCCAGCAGCGCCCCTGCTCCCGATGATCACCCTGCCTGGTATGGTCGTCACCAGCGGACGCGGCACCAGCCCGATGTTATTCGCCGCATGATCTCGGAACATGACTACCAGTTCAAATTCGTGATCGATTCTATGGCAGACGTGGACCTGGTGCGTTCGTACCTGGAGGAATTTCCCGCTATTGATAGTGAACGTGTTTACCTGATGCCGCAGGGAGTTGACCAGGAAACGCTGGAGGAAAAATCCCATTGGCTGGAACCGCTCTGCGTCCAGGCTGGGTGGCAGTTCTGTCCACGGATGCAGATCCAGTGGTTTGGTCTCTCCCAGGGAACCTGATCCTACGCTGTTGGGATCTCGAGCAGTGAGCCAACTTGCTTGACAGCGTCTTGCAGCGAATGGGCCGCCATCTGGAAATTGGTATGGCTGGAAACTTCAGGCTGGATTTCCTGGAACAGATCCGTTGCTTTTCTTAGCTTCGAGTATTTCTTGCGGGCAGTTTTTAGGTAGGTTTCGACATCCCCCGCTTTCAAAGGGGAACCCAGCGCCAGCATGTAGTCATACAAGGCCCGCTGAACATCACGCAGTTCCTCGTCCTCTTCAGCTTCCTCACAGTGCTTGAGGAACGCTCGAACCATCCAGACATGGCTGAGAAGCGTGTCGACCGCTCGCATGGTTTGCTCGGGTTCCATGATAGCGAATCCTTGCCGATGCGAATGTTCAGGTTGGTATCGAGGTTAGCCAGGTTGACTTGACTATGGAAACAACGAGGGATGGTAAAACCGGGATTACCTGAGACGTCTGGTTACGATGCATCCTCTGTGGATTCATCGTCATCGGATGGATGCATGGCATCCGTCTCGGATTCAATAGCAGATTCAGCGACGGGTGCTGGTACCGGCTCCGGTACGGGTTCCGGGGCCGGTGGTTTCCGAGCTGGTTTCGGTTGACAGATCAGCACCATCATGGCTCCGACGATGACGACCGTCAGGCTCATGATGAAAAACACGCCAATCTTGTCATAGTTTCCGTAGCTGGCGACCAGCGTATTGATGATGGGGGCTCCACCGAAAACGAGCGGCATGATGTAGATGGGTTTTCCACCAAAGGTAAAGGACAGGATAATTCCGAAGGCGCCGATGGCTCCGGCCGCCCCGGCCAGAAAAGCCAGTAGCCCGGCAGAACCCATTCCATCCAGGGGATTGGCGCGGATTAACACCAGTGGCACGATCACGGCGACCACGAAGTAAGCCAGGCCCACGCAGATCAATGGTCGTAACCGACTTCCTTTCATCAAGGCCTGACCCTTGTGAAGTACCGATCCATAGGTACCCCAACTGAGTGCCGTCAGCAGGATTCCGCCGATTACGGTTAACCAGTTAACGGCTGCCTGCTTGACGACTTTCGTGATCTTGTTTTTGGTTTCCGGCTCAGCAGATGTCTCGCTTGTCGTTTTCTGGCTGGCGGGTTCGTGATGTGCCTCGGCCTTGGGCTTGTTGATAAAAACGAGGGCAGCTCCGACCGCGACCAGGACAATACCGGCCAGGAAGGCCGAATTAGCTTCCTTGAGGTTGCGGTTCATCGTCATGGAAACCAGCGTGTTCACTACCGGCGCACAGCCGAAAACCAGGGGCATCACATAGACAGGTGCCTTCGCTCCCCCGGCCGAGAGTGCCATGATGATTCCCAGGGCTCCCAGGGCTCCGCAGACACCGGCAGCTAATGACCAGATAATTCCACTGATCGTGAACTCACCCTTTTCCCCCTTGAGCTTAATAAACAGGGTGGGAATGACGATCGCCAGGATGAAATAAGCCAGTCCCACGCAGAAAAGCTGTCGCATCCTCAAGTCGCCAACCTCTGCCTTGGCAGCGTGCAGCCAGTTTCCATAGGATCCCCAGGCCAGGATCGTGATGGCGGCAAATGGTATCGGTAGGAGCAAGGTTTTCATAACAGCTCGCTTATCTGGGAGGGAACGTCTCGTCTTGGTTGCTGCCAGTTTAATCGATTGCCAGTCCGCTCAGCAATTGCGACCCGCGATTAATCATGACTTTACCGATAATTCACTGACCTGGCTCAAGGCGTCCACCAGTGGATCATCATCCGGCCCACAGAAACCCAGGTGTAGGTGACGGCGCCAGCCTTCGGCAAACTGGAATTGACCCGATAAACGACCTCCCTCGGCATCCAGGTCGCGCAGGGCCTGGAGGTAGGAGTCATGTCCCTGGCTTTCATCCAGCCATTGTTTCTGGCTGACATGCCGGGCCAGCATGGCCACTTTTTGCTCCACGACCTGGCTGACGTCAACCCAGAAATCCGGCGTCACGACCTGGCGCAAAGGATCTCGATGGGAATAGGGTTGGGCATGGTAGACGGTGATCGGTTGATCCACTGGATCACGAGGAGGGTCCACGGGGAAATTCGGCATGCCCCGGCAGAACGCTGCCGTGACGGCCAGTCGCGAGGTGATCATGTGGTCCTCCATGTAATCTGCAGGAGCATGCGTGAGCAGGATCTCAGGTGCTACCTTGCGAACCACCGAGGTAACCTGGGCCAGGAGGGACTGTTCGTAAAATATTTCCAGGTCATTACAAATAGAATCGTGAAAGACTGCCCCAATGCTGTCCGCCGCGTCCTGGGCTTCTTCTCGTCGCATGCGGGTGATCGTTTCCACGTCGTACTCGGTGGTGCCGCAGCAACCGTTCGCGAGATTCATGTAGTGAATTTCGTAACCAGCTTGCTTCAGCAGCAGGAGGGTCCCTGACATGAAAAGCTCAATGTCGTCCGGATGGGCAGCGATGGCAAAAGCTGTTTTCGTGGTCATCTCGTCTAGTCACCTCGCAAGGCAGAGATCATAGGAGCTTTTAAGGTGGCTGTTACGGCTGCGAAACCGGCTATTAAGCCAACGACGACGATGATCAACAAGTCAAATAGCAAGCGTGATCCCGGTATGGCAGCACCGCCACTGAATATATGCGGTAACACGGTGACCAGGGAGGCAATAATCCCCGTGGCCAGTCCGCCTATGAGCAAGATAGCGTGCTCGAGCAGTACCATCAGGGCGAGTCGTCGCTGCCGAAATCCCGTGGATCGCATCAGTGCCAGTTCGCCACGACGTTCCAGGACATTTCGCAATTGCACGGTTGCCAGCCCAAAGGTTCCCAGCAAGAGTCCCAGGGCTCCCAGGCTCTGGAATGCGCTCAGGTAGGTGTTCTGTACTTGTAACAACGATTCCAGTAATTCGTCGGTGGATCGTGTGTCAAATCCTTCATCACTGAAGCGGTTCTCCAGTAACTGGGCAACCTTTTCAGGTTCACGATTTCCGGTATCGATCAGGAAATAGCGATAGCCACTGACTTCCGGGTAATGCCGCTCGAAATCCGCTTCACTAATCAACAGGCTGCCTTGCAGGATGCTGTTGGCTAACAGTCCCACCACCTGGAAGTGAAGTGTTCGATGGTCCTCGTATTCAATCGTGTACGATTGGCCAACACCGCCCCACAGTTGCAGGCTGTACATCGCTGTATTCTTGTCGATCACCACCGGGATCGGATCATCTTCGTGCCCCGAATGTGCCGTCGTGGCCGAACGCAAGAGCTCCCAGGAATTGGACTGGTCTTCCTCGAGCGCTGCGTGGGCTGCCCATGAGAAGGGAAGGTCAGCTGTATCAAAATGTTCAATCATGTCCGACGTGACTCCAATGACACGCGGCTGCCGAGCCTTGTACAAGTTGTTGCAGCTGGCATCATCTCCCGGCTGGAAACGCAGGGGGAAAAGGGTCACGTCTGCCAGTTGCTGCATGGCATCGCCAAAAAATTCTTTGCGTTCTATCGGGTCGTTGAGGTCCTGGTAGATCGGCAGCGAACTCCGTCCAACCAGCTCGAAACCACCCTTGCCCGACTGGCTGGGATCGAGTCGAAAAGCACTCATCGAGGCAATCAGGAAGCAAGCCGTGGCCACCAGGCCGATCGTGACCGTGCTGCGCCCTGCATTCCTGCTGGCGTTGCGCGTGGCAAAACGTGCCAGGATGGGAGCCCGGATCAAGGCGGCATCATCCATGGACGTTCGTTTCAGGCGGCGGCTGATGATCATCAAGAGAGCCGTTAAAACGAGCGCTCCGGCACCCAGGAAGGCTCCCGCCTGTCCCTCGCTCCCCAGCTTGCTGGCGATCGACGGGACGGCTGCTACGGTGGCCAGGATGACGGCGATAACCAGGATCAGCAGGGTTAACCAGGAGCGGCTACGATGTGGAATCGGAGTCAGGTAACTGGGCTCAGCGACTCGGCCGGAAAGAAGTTGCCGGACACTGATCTGGCGAGTACGACTAACACTCCAGGCAATCGTAATGACGGACGTTAACACGCCCAGGAAATATCCGATCACCAGGCTGCGGGCGGTCCAGTGGAATTCCAGGAAGGGAGAAACAACCGCACCAATCCACCATGTTCGTAGACCCAATAGCATGAGCTGGGCATAACCAACCCCGGCAGCAATACCAAGCAAGGCACCGAAACAAGCAACGCAGGTGCCCTCGCCAACCAGCAGGTAGGTTGCCTGTTGACGCCGGGTTCCGAGAGCCAGCAGCGTCCCCAGTTCAGCAGCCCGTTGATCAACTCCCAGTCGGAACAGCAAGGCGACCAGCATCAGGCCAGCGGCGATGACAAAGAAACTCAACGAGAGGAAGAGGGCATCAAAGGGGGTTGCCCCACTCGATGCCGCCAGTGCCTTACGCTTCACCGGAATGAACTCAAATCCCAGTGTTTTCTCGGAATTGCGAACCTGTTTTACAAATCGTTCCGCAAGGGTTTCTGCAGTCACGTCGGGAGCAGCTGGAATACGAAATGACGTTACCTGGCCAAACCGACTGCTCCAAAGCGACTGGCCAGTCTTCAAAGATACGAATGCCTTGGGAGTCGTGCGATAGTGATTCCAGTAGTCATCGTCTTGCCCGCGAATGCGATGTTCCAGCTGGAAAGGTAAATCCCAGTCATTGATGGATCGCTTGTCCGTGACCCCGGGTACCTCAGGTGTCAGATCGGGATCATTCGCCAGCGCAGGAGCCTTGCGGTAAAGTGCCGGACGTCGACCACCAAACGGTTTGTCCGGCTCGATCAGAGGCACAACAGCCTGCACCTCCAGGTCCATGGGCTCCGCGACATCCGATTTCCCATAGTTCGTTTCAGGCTCGAAAAAAGTAACACGCATGCGGTCGCCTACGGCCAACTGCAGATCCTTGGCCAACCAGCTGTTAATCACGACCTTACCGTCCTCGATCCGAGAGATGTTCTTGCCGGAGCTATCCTGCAAGGGCCCCAGTTGTTCCGTGGAATCGACAGCACTGATCAGCGAGTACGGAGCCAGTTCCTTTCCGGGCACCTCGTTGTCCCCTGTCAGCTTGACCATGCCATTGGCCAGGTAAGTTAACACGGGCTGACCACCTGCTGCGGCAAAGGCATCCTGGGCCAGGGCAGCCGTCTTGTCGTCGATCATCAATTGTTCACTGGAAAGACTGAAATAGTCGAGGACCGTTTGGCTTTCACCTTCTTCATCCTCGTAGCTGAGCGTGACAGGCTTGATCAACAAGCCGTAGTCTTCCAGCCGCGGTTGGAGCAGGCCGCTGAGTATTTTGCTGGCTGCTTCCGAGGGTGGTTGGTCTGCCGATTTTCCCGTGACCAGGATCGCGTTGGCCTTGGCTTCCTGGCGCAATTCATCTTGCAGGGTCGCCAGGGAAATGTAGGCGTTGCGTGGTTGCCCCTGGCTGGATCGCAGGGCGAACTGTCCCAGCCCCTGGGCCGGGATAATCGCAGATACCTCCAGTTCCGGGACACTCTGTACGCGGTCTTCCTTGTCTCCCATCGGGCTGTCTGCATGGACCTGTTGGTCGGCTGGCAGGCGAAGGATAACACGACTGCCTACCGTAGCGCCCAGGTCGCGAGCCAGGGGTTCGTTGAGGATGATCTGGCCTGGACCCGTGGTGAGGTTACTGGCCGGTGCCGCAGTTCCCAGTTTCCAGAAGCCGGGTTCGATTCCCAGCACCAGGACATTCCCGGCACGGGTTGGCTGCTCATCACCGTTAGCGGTTTCCACGGTCCCCTGGGGGAACAGGATCGCGGGTGCGGCCGCCCGGTAATGGTCTTGAAAGGCTTTTTTCCGTGAAATCTCAGCGGCGATTTCCTGGCGGAAAAAGCGATTGGTAATCAGGATTTCGTCGATGGTACCCAGGCGGTCCAGGGTGAGCTGCCGGAGGCTGCCACGGGTGGAGTCACCAATTAACAGGGCCCCGGTCAACACGGCGGTTGCCGCGCTGACTCCCAGCGCTACGGCCAGGTTGATGCGCCAGTGATGCCAGAGGCTCCTGGCCACGAATTTCCGAGTGGCTCCAATACGAAAAGTACCCACGAATCCCCTTACCTGCCGAGCGAGGTTGGGGACGGCTCGAGTGATGGAACGCCAACGGGACATGCTGTGAATCGACTCCGTTCCTGGGTTCATAAAAACGGTTGGTAACGACCTAGCCTAGCTGACCGTCATCCAGTGTCTTTTGTTCTTGTAACTGGCCGGCCAGCTCGTTGCTGTGAGTGACCACGATCAGGATCGTCTGTTCCTGCTGCTGTATTTCCAGCAACAATTGAGCCACCTGCTGGGCATTGGTTCGATCGAGATTTCCCGTCGGTTCATCGGCGAGCAGCAGCGTGGGTTGATGCAGCAGCGACCGTGCCACGGCGGCGCGCTCCTTTTCCCCTCCCGATAATTCTGCGGGTCGATGACCGATGCGATCTTCCAGTCCGACACGCTGGATCAAGTCGTGAGCGCGTTGCAAGATTTCAGCGGAAGGCTCGCCACTGGCCAAGGCGGGGACCAGCACGTTTTCCAAAACCGATAACTGGGGCAACAGGTGATGTTCCTGGAAGATAAAACCAATATTCTGATTGCGAAAATCGGCCAGCCCCGGTTCGTCGAGCTGGAAAGGGTCCTGTCCATTCAACTCGATCTTGCCAGAAGTGGGTGTGTCGAGTGTACCCAGCAAGTGCAGTAACGTACTCTTGCCGCATCCGCTGGGTCCGACGATGGCCAGGTTTTGACCCGCCGCCATTTCCAGGGAAACGTTTTGCAATACATCGAGAGGCTCACCTCGCGTTGGATATTGCTTGGAAACATTGGTTACCGAGAGAGTGGTCATCAGGTTGCTTCCTGCCGAGAATGATTAACCGGGTAAGTAGACAAATCAGGAACCGGACTCCTGGGATTCTTTGTTGCAATATTGATTCAGTAAGGCAAGGGCGCCCATCCCATAAAAGGAATATTCTACATCACAAACCTGGTCCCATTCAGCACCCAGTGACCCGCCCTCCGGCTGCTGAAGTGAATGCACGTATTGCAGAGCGTGGGAAGTATCAATCTGGTCAATGGCACCCAGGTCCCGGAGCGTGAGGATCCCGGTAAAAGTGCTTAAAATATCTCCGATCGGTATTCGTGTGTTGGCTCGCAGCCCACCCTCGTCGACCTGCATGTCAGCCAGGAAATCACTGGTCTCTTCTCGGCAGGTGTCGTCGATTTCGCCCAGGATTCGCAGGACGCCAATGGCAGCTGCCGTGGGATTGGTCCCGGCTCGTTTGCTAACTCGATGTTCCCGAAAGCCCCCCTCGTTCCCCGCCTGGCTCTGGATGAATTCCAGTAAGCGCTCTGGTTGTGGTAACGGTTGTTCCAGTAGCTGGAGACAGAGTAACACCAGGAACGAGTGGTACGTGCTGCTGGCTGCACCTTCCGGTGACTTGGCATAACCACCATCTTCGCGCCGCAGGGATTCCAGGGTGCTGGCGACTTCTCCGGACCACGACTCCGGGGCCTGTTGGAAAATATCGATACCCGCCGCCGAATCCAGCAGGAAGGCGCTATAGATGAGCGAGAGAAAATCAATCACCGTTTCCTGGCCCTGGATACGGCTGGTAAGAAAACCTGCCAGTTGTTCAGCCTGGCCCCCCTGTAATTCTCCCAGGATGGCCAGGGCCCGCGTGGCGAAACCCGTGTAGTACAGGTCACTTTCTCCCTCGCGGCCCATGAATCCCCCGTCCGCCTGCTGGGAACGAAGGAAAAAATCAATCTGCCGTTGTCGCTGGTCGTCGGAAAGTTCTCCCACGGCAGCGCCCAGTGTTAATGTGAGTTCTTGGAGGTAGGCGGTCATGGCATTGCTGGTTGGCCGGTGAGCAACGTTCCTCGCTCTTCTTGAGGCAGGCCCGTGGGGATCTAGGGGGATGCCGTGGCGTAAGGCCTGAGTTGCTCCACGAAGGTTTCCGGTATGACGATAGGTTGCGGTGGCTGGCCTGGGACAAATCGACAGCAAACCGAAGTGATCTGGCCGAGGGCAACCTGTTGATCTTTATGTTGGAAGTAAAACTGGTAGGTGATGCTTTTTTCGCCGAGCCGTAAGATGCCCACATCGATCTGCAATTCATCTTCGAATTTTACGGGTCGTGAATAATCACAACTGGTGGCAACCCGCGGCCAACTGATGGTCCCGGAGCCATCCTTCGTGACCACGCTGGTTCCGACGTGGCGCAATAACGCATGTTCCGCCTGTTCCATGTAAAGGAAGTAGGATGAGAAATGAATCATGCCGGCCGCATCAGTTTCGGCAAATTCAACACGGCGCGTGGTACGAAAGAGTTCAGCCATGCCTTGATTCTGGCTTGCTGACACCATGCTCGCAAGCAGGTTTTCCAGGGAAAATTAGATCCAGCCAAAGTCATAGCTGGAAAACGGGGTTACTCACCCGTGTAGGGCATCAGGGCCATGAAACGAGCCCGCTTGATAGCCGTGGTAATGGCATGCTGGCTGGCAGCTGCACAACCGGTCTTGCGACGACCTACGATGCGTCCATGACGATTAACCAGTTTCTTGAGCAAGTCGACGTTCTTGTAGTCAACGTACATCGGGCGCGGACGTTTACCATCCACGAATACCGGATCTTTTTTCTTGCTCCGGTTGGTGGTTTTACTGCGCTTGTTTGATTTGCGACGTCCGGTCGGTCGGTTCATGACTTTGCTTTAACTGGTTGGTGGGACATATCCGCCTGCCCTGAAACAACTTGGGCAAACCTCCAATATTACGTAATCAGTGCCCGACCACAAGTGTGGACGGGCAGTTTTAGCCGTGAATCACGACATAATTTGAAGCCGTCCCGTCCCCTCTCCAGGGCCTAGGCACCACTCTTGTCCGGGAAAAATCGCTTCAAGGTTTCCTCGCTGGGAGGCTTGGTAGCCAACGAAACAAGGATCATAAATGTGGTTGAGAGGAACGTCATGGTGGCCACCGGCATGACGCCCAGGAAGTCATATTCGGCATTGGCGGCATAGCCGGAATCACGGAACAGGTAGAGCCAGGAAGCCGCAGCAGCGATGACGGCAGCATAGGCACCTGCCTTGGTCAACCTTCGCCAGTACAGGCTGGCAAAAATAAGAGGGAAAAGACTGGAAAAGCCACTGAAACACCAGACACCCAGCGTGAATACCCGACGAGGTTCAAACAGGCTGAACAGGTAGGTCACGGCCACGATGCCGATGATGAACATACGGGCAATCAGGATCAGTTGCTTGTCAGAATATTTTCCCGGCTTACTGTAGTGCGTCACGATATCAGTCGTGAACATGGTTCCCACGCAGAGAAACTGGCTGTCCAGGGATGACATGATGGCCGCCAGGATACCCGCTGTCAGCAGGCCTGCCATGGCATCGGGGGTAAGTGCCTTGACGGCAGCCGGTAAGACGGCGTTGGGTGGAAAGTGAGGCGCAATCAAGGAACCACCGGTGGCCGGGTTGATCGCTGACGTCATCCAGACACCCAGCAACACACAGGGGACCCAGACGATCATGATAAAGACCGGATGCGCTACCACGGCCAGCTTGAAACTATCGGCACTCTTGGCGGTTAACCAGTGTTGGAACAGATGCGGGAACATGCCGACCGAGAGTGGCACAAAGAAGTACGTAAGGAACTTCCAGGGATTCATCGGGTGGGGTTTGTCCGGAGACCACGAGGTGGCCCGGTAAACTCCCTTGGCTTTCTTGCGAGTCCAACATTTTCCTTTCGATTCATCGTCGTCGATAAATTTGTCCGGGTGACCAACTTTCGACTGGATCATCTTGTTGGCCGCTGCACCCTTGGCATCGGCACCCGGCTGCCGCTTGTACGCTACCAGACTCTCATGTGTGATTAGCGTTGCCGGCAGTGTGGCTTCGTCAAAAAGCCGGTCGTCTTGTTGCAGGCGAGACAGGTTCTGTTCCTTGACCGAAAGCTTGATCAAACCCTGGGCAGCAGAAAAATTGGCCTGCGCGAGCAGCGGCTTGTGGGGCAGATCAGGTCCCTTGTAAGCTTCCATGGCAGTCTTGATCTGCTCAGGGGTCAGCTTGAGCCCCTTCTTTTGTGCGAATTTAAACTCGGCCAGGCGCTCCCATTGAGCGTACTTGCGCTCGAATGCTTTGTCATCATCCGGGTGAACTGCGCGCATCATCTTGGAAGGATTTTTTTCGACGACCAGTTTCGTGGCTGCGGCCATCCCCCCCAGCTTGCTGGAGATCACGACGAACGTAATGAGGCCCAGGATCATGAAAACAATCGTCTGGGCCGTATTGGCCATGGCCGTACCACGCATACCACCAAAGAAAACGTAAATCAGTACCACGATGCTGATCACCAGTGAACCGAGCCAGGGTGGAATTCCGTAGTCGTGTTGGGCAAACGCCGTGGCAAAAGCACCTTCGGTAATACTGTTGATGACCGTTCCGGAGGCCATGACCCCGATCAACAGGTAAGGGATGACCAGTCCGACGAGAATCGGAAACAGGATGATTCCGATCTTGTCACTCTGTAGGCGATCCCGGAAGTACTGGATCTGGGTGGTATACCCATACTTGCGGCCCAGGTCCCAGAGCTTGATGCCCAGGACAAAGAAACAGAGCGAGTGAATGATACCGCTGGACGACGCCAGCAGACCGTAGACACCTGCACCGATCTTGTAGGCTTCACCCGTGGAACCGACCAGGGCGAAAGCCGTCATGGTGGTACCAAAGAGTGACATCAGGAGCATGAAGGGGCCGATGGAATGGCTGGCCAACATGTAATCTTTGCTGGTGCCACGAAACAGCTTGCTGGAAAAAACACCCAGGAAGAGTAACAGGCAGAGATAAATGGCAATGATAATCAACTGGATCATGATTCACTTCCCTCCGTGGCTTCTGCCGCTGTCTCGACAGGAACATTGTCTTCAAAGGTTGGCCAGGCCACCTTGGTGGCAATAAACCACGTGATGCTGGCAGCAACAGAAATGCCCGCGTGCCAGAGCAACGCTACAGGCATGAAACCGAAGACCGGCTTATGGGAGTCCCAGAACCAGATATCCTGGTGCAGGATGACCAGCAGCACGACCAACCCAATAACAAGGTATTTTCCCTGGTTGTTTCGCATGATGAATTCTTACCGCGCAAATGTTAATGGAGAACGATGAAACCACGAGCCAACTAGTTTAATGAATTCAGCAAGGAACTGCTACTGAATTCAGCGTGTTTCATTCCGGGAAGAGAAGCCCGGATCAGTCACGAGGCAAGTTTTCCACCACGCGATCCATGGCGGGATCCATATCCTCGAAGATATTGCCAGCACCATCGTAGAAGATGCGGCCGATCAGCAGGTCGGTCAGATTACCCTGGTGCTGGGGGAATTCTTTCATGAATTGACCGAAACTGAACTCGTTGGTGTAGTACTTGTCAACCAGTTTTCGGATCCACTGGGTACCGGCGTCGAATTCCCTGGTCCAGCTACCTAGCTGGGTACCGGATAGGTCGTCGCGGGTAAATCCCTCGACGATGGCATCAGCAGCCAGCTCGCCTGACTTGAGCGCAAAATAAACCCCGGAACTGTAGATCGGATCGATGAATCCGTAGGCATCACCAATCAATACCCAGCCATCTCCTGACTGTTGGCGGGTCGTGTAGGAGAACTCCTTGGCCACGTGCAGCTTGTCCACCTGGGTCGCCTCGGCCAGTCGCTCCTTCAAGGCCGGACAGATGGCCAATTCCTCAGCATAGCTGTCCTCGGTAGCGCCGCGATCTTTTAACAGGTAGGTGTGATCCGCAACCACTCCGATGCTGGTGACACCGTTGGCAAGCGGAATGAACCAGAACCAGGATTCTTTTTTCTCGGTGTGCATGATGATGGTAGCGCCACCATGTTTTCCCGGATCACGTTTCACATCCTTGTAGTAGGTCCAGATGGCGGCCTTCCGCAGGGCTGGATTGTCTTCTCGTAAGCCCAGCCGATTGGCGACCAGGGCCTGTTGACCGGTGGCGTCGATCAGCACGCGACCGGAAACCGTCCGAGGATCTCCTTCGGCAGTTTGAACCTGCACAGATGTAAAACGTTCCTCTTCGTCAAACAACACGTTCGTAACGCGTGCTTGATCATGGCAGTCCGCGCCCTGGTCCGCGGCGTGATCGAACAGCATCTTGTCGAACTTACCCCGTTCGACCTGCCAGGTCTGAGAACACTCTCGTGGATCGTGCTGGTCAAAGAAAAACGGTTGCGATTCGCGACCACTGTGATTCACGAATTGAACACTGTACTTCTTAACGAAATTACTGTCCTTCATCTTGTCCAGCAACCCGAGCCGTTCAAAACTCCAGTAGGTTTCCGGCATCAACGATTCTCCCACGTGAAACCGCGGGACCTTTTCCCGTTCCAGTAACAGCGTGGAATGTCCGGACTGCGCCAGCAAGGTGGCTGCCGAGCAGCCAGCTGGGCCAGCACCCACGATAATACAGTCGTATTGGTTATTCATGATAAGTAGCTGATGATTACAGTGATGACATCTGGTATCGCCAACGAGTAGCCCTGCATTTAGTTCTAGTCACGGGTTCCGGGTTTGACCACGGTCATTATTTCCAGTAATTCCACCGCAGGTTCACCATTGCAGTAAATCAGGGCCGTGCGCCCGAATGTTTCCGTACCTTGAGGCACCTGCAAATGTGCACCCAGGTCGGGCCCGGCTTCGATTTTCCAGAGGGTTGCCAGTTGCACCTGCCGAAGTACGTCGTGTTCAATCAAGATCCGCCCCAGCGGTACCTGTTGCGACTGAATTTCTGCCTGGATGTCTGCGTCGAGAAAATCAAAACAAAGTCGTACGATACCAAACTGAACTACCTTTCCATCAGATTGGCAGACCAGCAGGATCTGGCGGGAATAATGGTTTTCATCAATCTGTGCTTCCAGGACCTGCACGTCGACAAGGCTCTCGTGGAAGGCCTCCACCGTCACCGTCATATGTTCATTATGATCAAGCAGGGTGGAGTAAGCAGCCGGGAGTTGATCCGAGCTGACCTCCTGGAATTTCCCGAGCTGGTCGCTGTCAGGGTAGAACAGGCCCAGAAGCGTCTGCAGGTCAGGCGTCGAAGGTCGGGGAGTATTCACGAGATATCGATTGGAATCCAGGAAGCGGCAAGTCAAACGATCACTGGAATGCCTGGTGACTCATGGCATGACCATGGAAACGAGGTACCAGCAATACACGATGAGCAGCCTACGTGCTCTTGGTGGTGGTCAACGGGGTGACTTCCCTAGTCACGGGTGGCAGGAAGGTAATTTCTTCAGGTCGCTCCAGTACCGTATCAATCAGGTAGTAGAACAGCCTGCGTAAATCTTCCGGATGGATTTCATCGGCAATTTTTTCGGCACGTTGCTGATGCTTGTCAATCAATTGCAACGCCTGGTCGAAAATACCTGCTTCCAGGTAAAGCTGCCGCATCCGCTCGATGCGAGCTTGCGGTGCCAAGGGACTGTCATCCACGAGCCCCAGCAGCTCCTGCTTTTTGTCGTCCGGCAGGCCTTGTAAGGCCAACGCCCAGAGAATGGTAGGCCGTCCACCCAGGGCATCAGAACCAGCTACCAGCTTATTGTGATTGTCCGTGGTCCAGTCATCCAGGTCATTGAGAATCTGGAAAGCAACTCCCAGGTTGCGAGCAAACAACTTAATCGGTTCCTGGTATTTATCGATGGAGCCTGCGAGTCGCACACCGCACAGCATGGCAGCCTCGAACGCAGGAGAAGTCTTCAGTGCATAGATTTTCAAAGCGTCAATCGGTTGCAACTGCTTGTCGAGTGAATCACGCCACAGCAATTCTGCGCCCTGTCCCTCGGATAGCTTGATATGAGCTTCTGCCAGGGTATGGAGGATCTCGGCGGCCGCTGCCGCACCCAGCGATTCGATTTCCTGGCTCACCAGCCGATAACCCATGCCAATCAGGTAGTCGCCGACGTTGATGGCTGTTGCCGTTCCATGTTGATGATGTAATGTGGGGTCGCCGTAACGATAGGAATCATCATCCTCGATGTCGTCGTGGACCAGGGAGGCCTTGTGGAACGTTTCGATCGACATGGCTGTACGAAGTACCGAGGGAGAAAATTCTTCGATGATTTCCGTCCCGTTGGGTAACGTTGCATGTCCACCCCGCAAAGCATCATAGACAGCCAGCGTAATAAAGGGGCGCGAGTACTTGCCACCCTTCGCAAGAAAGTCATAGGCCAGTGCCTCAGTACCGGAGATCGGGTCAACACCCGTGATTCCCTGTCCGTTTAATTCCGCTAACCGCGGACTCTGGCGCACCCGGGGACTTAACTCGTCTATCTTTTCGGGTTCAAACATGCGACTGGCTGCTCGCATCAGGTGCAGGTACGAACGTGTTGCCGGGGTTGATTCCTTCGGCTGTACGTTGATCATCTGGTAGACCCAGTCGTCATCCACGGATGTGTTACGACAGTCACTGGACAATAGGGGAACAGCCATGCAGGGAATGCCAGCCAGCAGGATCTTGTCGATTGCCTTCTCCAGGACGTTCAGGCAGGCAACGCCCACGACCGCATCCACGTAACCACTTACGATGATCTTCAAAACCACTGGGGACCCTTCGGCCACCAGTACCTTGTAACCCATGTCCTCTGCCATGCCACGAAAATCGGCAATGCTGCAGGCTCCACAGGTCTTGCAGTCCAGGCCAAACTGGTCGTAGTCCGCAGGACATCCCTCGGCATGTTTCAGACAGTGCGGTAACAGGAAGAGTCGACGCGAGGGTGGAATACTGGCAACCTGGTCTGTCCAGAAAGCACTGGCAAGCAAGACCATGGTCCAGCCGAGGTACCCTTCAGGTAGCCCCATCTCTTCCAGTAACCCACGAACGACGACTTCCATCTCGTCCTTGGTGAGAGGTCGCGATTTGTCCAGGTTGGCTGCAATCTGGGCGCAACGCGCCTTGACCTGTTCCCGTAATTCCTTGCTCTCGGGTACAGATTTCAAATGTGATGTTTTACGACGACGTGATTTGCGCTTCGGCATATCCGCCGCGTCATCGGGTTTCGAGGATCCATTAACAGATGATGCAGTCGCCAAAGATCAGTTTCCTCGTTCAATCCTGGACCACGTTATCCGGTAGCCACAGGTCATTCTATTTTCCAGTCAGCCGGTACGGCCCGCAACGCATGTGCCAGGGCAGAAACGGTGAAAGTTATCGGGTAAAGCTTCTCATGATACCACAGCTTGGCGAAGTAGAAACCAACAACCGAGTTTTCTCGAAAGCGGCCTGTTTCCACCTCCTTAATAATCCACGTAAGTCCTTTATTGATTGATTCTTGTGGCTGAGTTAGTGACGTTTGGGCTAGCAGCGCTTCGATTGCCAGCGTTGTCTCTTCGACGCTGCTGCTGATTCCCTTCGGACGGTTTTGTAGCAAGGCCTCTCCACCCCCCCAGCCTCCGTCTACCCGCTGGGTATCTCGTAGCCACTGGAAACCGCGTTGTGCTGGCATTTCATTCGTCATTTGCCAGTCCCGGTAGGCTAGTAAAACCTTGGCCGTTCCATAGACAGGATTCTCTTCCTCAGGATGATCCTGGTTGCCAAACCACAATGGAATCCAGCTGCCGTCCGAGCGTTGCTGCTGTTGCAAGAAATCAAATCCACGTTTGATGCTCCGTTGCCACCGCCCAGCATGGATTCCTGGATGGCCCACTTGGTCCTGCCAGGCATGCATCGCTCTGAGTGCATGAGCTGTCAGATCCGCTCCGCTTCGATCAAAGGGAAGTTTTCCCCAGCCACGACAAAATGTGGGCCAGCCTCCATTGCGATTTTGTAGCTTTAACAACCACTCAAGGCCGGCTCGCGCGGCGACCTCGATCTGTTCTCGGTCACCTGGAGAACAGGAAGGAGAATGTCTCCAGCTGTTCAGTGCCAGTAAGGCACTGGGAGTATCGTCACTGTCGGGAACGGCACCACTCAGATCACTCCAGCCCCAGCCACCCGGTTCGGCACCAGTAAACGGATGACGTTGCGTATGCTGGCAACCCAGCAACCAGTCCAGGCAATCCAGTTGAGCGAGGTCTTCCCCCCCAGCTGCCAGGGCCTGTAGGGCCAGCGTCGTGTTCCATGTTGCCAGGTTCGTATCAATCGGCCAACTACCGTCAGTTCGAACGGAATTTACCAGGAACTGGATGCCTTGCTGGGTAACTGTATGAGACCGTCGGCCTGTACCGGCGAGGCTCATGATGACGAAACTGGTAAGAGGCACGGCTTCCAGGTAGCCCCCGCTGGCAGGCTGCATTTTTTCCAGAACCCGGAGGCTTGGTGAGATGGCCGCTCGTCGCAGCCAGCGACTCAACGGATTCCAGGGTGGCTGGTGTAAGTATCGAGCCTGGCCGATGGCAACTAGTGCCGGGAGGGCATAGCTGACGACCGGCATTCGTACGAACCGGTAAAACGATTGAGGCAGGCAGGCCAGCTCAAAAGGTAACGCATTCACATCTTTCCAAGGGACAATCCCTGCCAAGGCCAGGTTGGTCAGGATGGGTACCACGAAAGTCTTGTCCTTGCCGTAACGCCTGCGCAATCCGTCAAAGCGGTCCTGGGTTTCAATATAGGCCTCTGCCCGCGTCAGCAATTCGGCCTGCTCCGTTGCCACGTCCGCCAGGTGAAAGGCAGCCACGACCAACAGGGTGGTGGCAATATTGGAATAACTCAGGTCAGTGTCCCCCCATCCCCCATCCTGGTTCTGATGATCTTGCAGCCACTGAATCCCCTCGTGAATCAGCCTAGACAGGTGTTCCGATGACTGCCCGGCCGGTTCCAGTGCCTGCCTGGGAGGTGCTACCAGCGGTTCCTGGTAGAGGACCAGGGCACTGATCGCGGTGGCCGTAGAAAGTGCACTGGCCGAGAGTTCTCCTTCCCAGTAGGAGTGAGCCTGTCGTTCGTCAAGCAGGGCTTGTCGAGCGACGGCATAGGCGGCTTGCAGGCGATCGCGAGTCATGTTCAACCAGGAATTGGGGCGAGCGAAAAACCTGATTATAACATGCTATCGTTCGCTTCGGGGTGAGACCGGTCATTGAAGTAAGAAAGTGTAGTTTCGGTGGAAGGCGCGGAGAGTGCCAGCAATGGCTGAAATCAGGGGAAATGCCGCTGGTCGAATGGTAGGTCTCTTCCTACAATGATCAAATTGAAAAAGACCATTGCCAGGGTAATGGAACAACAGGGTGATAAGCGACTCATTCACGGACGGATCATGGCACCGCAACGAAACAGGAATCGGTCACAGAGAAAATTGCGAATCGCTGAACCTGAATGGCTTCATGTGAGCGACGACGAGTTGCTGGATTGGCGAATCTGTGACCTTGGTCTGAAGATACCCGGTACGCTTCTCGGGGAACGGGTACAACGGTTGTACGACGAATTACAGCAGCGAGGAATTACTTTTCAACCTCATTGCTGGCTTTCGGACGATTGGTTTTCTCCGGATGGTGTACCGGGGATTGCAATTCCTTTCTACATGGCTCATCCACGATTGGCTCGCCTGGAACGCAACCAGATGTCAGAAGTGGAGGGTGGGAACAAGGATTGGTGCATGCGCATCCTGCGTCACGAGGCGGGCCACGCGATCGACACGGCCTATCGTTTACATCGCCGTCGGAGCTGGCAGGCTGTTTTTGGCAGGGCATCGCTCCCTTACCCGGAAGATTACTCGCCCCGTCCAACCAGTAAAAATTATGTTTTAAATCTCGAATCCTGGTATGCGCAAAGTCATCCCTCGGAAGATTATGCGGAAACGTTTGCCGTGTGGGTCAAGCCCCGCTCTCGTTGGCGAAGCGAGTATGCGGATTGGCCCGCCCTGGGGAAACTGGAATATATTGATGAATTGATGCAGGGGATTGCCGGACAAAAAGCGCCCGTGAAAACTCGGCAACGCACGGGTTCCGTGGCAGGGCTTCGCAAGACATTGCGTGAACATTACAGCGAGCGATGCGAGCACTATGGCATTGGTGACGTGGAGGAAATGGATGAGTACGATGACGATCTACTGAGATTGTTTTCCAACGCTTCTCGCTATCGTCATCGTCGGTCGGCTGCCAGTTTCCTGCGGCAATTGAGGCCAGAAGCACGCCGGGTGGTGTCCCAATGGACGGGCCAATATCAATACACGGTGGATCAGGTGGTTGGCGAGATGATTCAGCGAAGTCGAGAACTGGGTTTGAAGGTCCATCGGTCAGAGAAGGACACGCGTCGAGATGCCCTGGTCCTGCTGACCGTGAAAACGATGCATTACCTACAGGGCGGTTACCACAAGATGGCGATGTGACGTACTTGAGACCTGCCTCCTGGATCTCCTGGAATGGTGCCGGATAATGAGAAAACTTCGTGTCTTGGTTCTCATGGACAGTGAATTTGTCCCTCCAGCCAGCCTGGAGGGGTATCGGCCCGAGGAAATTCTTAACTGGAAAACCGAGTATGACGTGGTGACCACGTTGCGAGAAATGGGCCACCATGTTCATCCCCTGGGGGTCAGTGATGACCTGGGAGAAATTCGCCGGGCCATTGTCGAAGACAAACCTCATGTGACCTTTAACTTGCTGGAAGAATTCCACGGGGTAGCACTGTTTGACCAGCACGTGGCCAGTTACCTGGAGTTGATGCAGCAACCCTATACGGGATGTAACCCGCGGGGACTAACGCTCGGACATGACAAGGTGCTCTGCAAGCAAATTCTCTCGTATCATCGCATTGCCACACCACGCTTTGCCGTTTTTAATCGCGGAAAAGTGATCCGTCCCCAGCGGCGATTAAAATATCCCTTGTTGGTCAAGTCGGTTATCGAGGAATCTTCCCTAGGTATCACCCGGGATTCCATCGTCTACAACGACGAACAACTGATCGACCGGGTGCTGCGGGTACATGAAGACCTGGATACCGATGCCCTGGTCGAAGAGTTCGTGGAGGGGAGAGAGTTTTACGTGGGCGTCATCGGGAACCATCGGCTGCAGACGTTTCCTGTCTGGGAGTTGCTGTTCGGGAACCTACCGGAACATATTCCCAACATCGCCACAGCGCGGGTTAAATGGGATCTGGATTACCAGAAAGAGCTGGGCGTGACGACCCGGGCCGTTACGGATTTACCGGCTGCCACGATGGCGCGAATTGCCAGGTTATGCAAACGCATTTACCGGGTACTCTACCTGAGTGGATATGCTCGTATTGATCTGCGTGTTACCACCAGTGGCCAGGTGTACGTACTGGAAGCAAATCCCAACCCGGACCTGTCTTATGGAGAAGATTTTGCCGAGTCAGCCAGCACGATGGGGATTTCTTACGAGAAACTGATGACACGCATTATGAACCTGGGGATGCGCTACCAGCCCTTGTGGCGTGGTTAGAGTTCCGTCGTGCTGGAGGCGCCAACCAGTGACTTGTCCGGTTGCTCGGTGCTCGTCGTGGAACCCCGTGTGTCCTGCCAGTTTTCAGGTTTAAAGTGGCGATCGTACATCCCATAATCATTGAACCAGAATCGCTTGGCGAAGCGATAAGCCCACGATTTTTCGCGAATTTCGCTATCTGGGTTGTATTGCGAGGAGGTGGGTTCTATCGTTTCCAGTTCCGCGATGGCGGTTCCGCGGACCGTCGTGTCTCGCGCCCCGTGCCGTTCTGCCAGTTCCAGCAACAGATCCGGTCGCTCCATGATGATACAACCGCGCGTTGCCTGGGCAGCTGTTTCACGAAAATCTCGCAGGAATTCAGACTGGTTGAAAGTATCTCGCAAGGGTTGGTCATCGTGTATCGATTCCTTGGCGATCTGGATGACCGGACATGGTTCGATGTCCCCCCAGGGACTGATATGATGCGTGAATCCAGTAGCAGCGGGACATAGTGCCTGTCCATTGCCGTCATGGTAGGCATCGATGATGACGATCGGTTTCTTGGCTCGCATGTCCACGACGAATTGTCGTGCCTGTCGTTGTTGCTCTGGTCGCAGCGCCAGTTCAGGACAGGCTTCCGGTCCAACAGGTCGATAGATATGAAACCAGGTGTACATGACACCCATCTCGATCAGTCGATCGATCCAGGTCTCGGTCAGTAGATCGAAATTGGTTTGGCACAAACTGGTGCAGACACCAGTGAGTACTTTATGCTTCAGGCAGTTCTGTAGCCCCTCCATGGTACGATTGAAAACCTGGAGCTTGCCGCGACGTTCGTCGCTGACGATCTCGTTGCCTTCCACGCTGATCAACGGGGTACAGTTTCCCAGCCTGTGTAAGGTGGCAGCGACTTCATCGGTGATGAAATGGCCGTTGGTGAAGATCTGGAAATAACAATCGGGATGCGCTTCCAGGATTTCCAGTAATTCAGGATGCATGAAAGGTTCCCCACCCAGGATCCCGAAAAACGAATTGCCCATCTGCTTGGACTCGGTGATCAGACGGTTCATGGCTTCGACGTCGATCGTCTGTTGCTTGGCCGCCACATCAACCCAACATCCCTGGCAACGCAGGTTACAGCTGTTCGTAATCGAGATATACAAGAAGGGTGGAAAGAACTCCCCGCGTTTGAGGCGTTTCTTGTGGCGTTGAACCGAGCGAACCCCCTTGAATCCAGCGGTCCACATAGCCTTCCAGAGGAGGCGCTTGTTGGTCTCTAGCAACAGTCGTTTAGCCATTCTTAGGTACATGGCACCTGGTTATCCCGTCTGCACGCGGTTCCTGCCTCAAACACTTCAGTTTACTTAGTATAACAAGAGAACCAATCCAGATACATTGACCACGGTAGGTGTCCCGGTATATCACCAGGATGCCCCACTTCTTGCTGCAAACCGCTATCAGTATGGAGATAGCAGGAGCTTTCCGGGCCGATATGATCCGGCAGATGAACCCTGCAAACACCTTCTCACTGTCATAAAAACGTGTTAACCTATAAGAGTGACTGGTCTTGTATCCAGTCCGCTTGATCCCCATTGAAGTGAGAAACAGAAGTCATGGCCAAGCCAAAGCATAAAATCAAAAAGGCCAATCACGGTCGCCGGCCCGCTAATAGTCGCATGCGAAAAGCTCGCCGTCAGAAGGTTCGCACCTGATTGACGTCCTGGCAGCTCGTTTCTACGCGATCATCCTGTACCTGACCGGCTAGATGTTCGTCGGTTCGAACCGGTTTGCAGGCAGCGATTCTTTTCAATTCGAAGCCACCGAGGAACTGTCGCGTGTCCGCTAAAGAGCTACTGATTGATCCGGCCCTCCTGGATTACGACCAGGTCGTTGCTGATGTCGAGGAGATTCGACGGTACAATCCGCAACGTTTCGAGATGGAGCAGCTGACGGCTGTTATCTACGAGGACCTCGAAGAATATGCTTGCGCCGGATACAAGGATATCGGGCGGGATGAGTTCTGGGTACGTGGTCATATGCCGGATATGCCGTTGATGCCTGGCGTCATCGTGCTAGAGGCTGCAGCCCAATTGTGCAGTTTCTTTTCCCAGAAACATGACTTGCTGGGTGCTGCCATGATTGGTTTTGGCGGGCTGGAAAATGTCCGGTTTCGTGCGCCGATCATTCCCGGCGATCGGCTCTTGCTGATCTGCAAGATGACCAAGGTGCGTCCTGGCCGAATGATTGTCTGTCGCTTCCAGGCCATAGTTGGTGAAACCCTGGCAGTTGATGGCATGCTCAAGGGCATCCCCATACCTGTCGATGCGTTATAACTAGCAGTCCAGGGCCTGCAGGAAGATCTTCAAGATTCTTGTGCTGCCGTCTCCTTACCTCCAGAATTGAACCAGTGTTTTCGAGTGTGCTAGATCATGGGTCGACGGGCATTACGAAAAATTGAACCTTCACTCGACCTTTCCGCACACTGGAAAGATGCCGCCAGCATGCCGGAATTCTGGCAGCTGGACAAGCTGTTCGATCGGTCCGCGCCGCTCGAGGTAGAGGTTGGTAGTGGCAAGGGATTGTTCCTGGAAAGAGCGACTGGAAAACGGCCGGAAAATAATTTCGTTGGTATCGAGGTGTCACGAAAGTACAGCCGTTTCACCGCAGCCCGGTTGGCACGGACGGAACGGTCCGATGCCCTGGTGATTCATGGTGATGCCTTCGTGATTTTTGCGAGGCACGTGGCCGATGCAACCTTGCATGCCGTGCATGTCTACTTCCCGGATCCCTGGTGGAAGAAACGACATCGCAAGCGACGTATCATGCAACCTTCCTTCCTGCAGGATGTGGTCAGGGTATTGGCGACAGGGGGTCGGCTCCACTTCTGGACCGATGTCAAGGAATACTTCGATGTGGCGCTGGAAGCGATTGCCCGTTTTCCTGAATTAAAAGGGCCTTTTGATGTTCCAGAGATTGCCGCTGAACACGACCTGGACTTTCAAAGCCATTTTGAGCGGCGGACACGATTGGGAGAATTACCGGTCTATCGGTCCGAGTTTGAACGTGCCTAGGCCGGGCCGGTGAACCCTGGCTGGATTCAGGAAGATTGCTGGACTTCGTAGGTGCGCTGATCCTGCACCCCATTGCTCGAATTTTCCAACGCGATTTCGTAGAGTTGCTGGCCCATTTCGGTAGGATACTGGCCGGTGATACAGGCCTGGCAGAGTTCGTCGCTGCTGAAACCGATGGCCTTGGAAATGGCGCTTACCGGCAGGTAACGTAGCGAATCAGCTCCCAGTACAGCTGCCATTTCATCTTGGACTGCGTCTGTTAAGCAACCGTCGTCGAGGAATTTAGGTGCGAATAATTCTCCGATGGTGGACATGTCGATCCCGTAGAAACAGGGTGCCACGATGGGAGGACAGGCCACCCGCACATGGATCTCCTTGGCCCCACCAAAATCACGAATTCGTTCCAGGAGTACCTTCATGGTTGTCGAGCGAACGATGGAATCTTCGACCAGGAAGATGCGTTTACCAGCGATGACGTCACGCAGGGGGGTGTACTTCGTCTCGGCTTTCTTGCGCCGGTCACTGCCCCCCTCGATAAAGGTACGACCCGCGTAACGATTTCGAATCAGGCCTTCCCGCGAAGGAATCCCCAGCTCGTAAGCCATGGAATCTGCGGCTGCCTTGCTGGTGTCAGGTACCGGCACCACGATCGTGTCTTTGTCCAGTGTTACCCGGCCGTCACTTAATTCGCGCTTGGCCAACTCGCTGCCCAACGCCGTGCGGGAAAGATACACGCTACGATTGTCCAGTGTGCTGGCCACGTTGGCAAAGTAAATCCATTCGAAGAAACAATGCCCGCGATTGGGACTTTCGGCAAATGACTCGATCTCGAATTTATCCTTGGAGATCGTGATCATGCTGCCGGGCGGAACCGAGTGAATGCTATCTGCCTGGAATCCGAGGTTGAGCAGGGCAACGCTCTCGCTGGCTGCTGCAAAGAGGGGACCTTCCTTGGCATAGCAGAGTGGTTTGATACCTAGCGGATCGCGAGCCACCATCATCTCCCCACAAGCATTCAGGTAGACGAGGCTGTAAGCGCCATCAAATCGCTGGCTGACGCTTTTCATGATGTCGAGCAATGTAGGACGCTGGTCCCCTGACAGTTCGCGACTGATCTCGTGCATGATGATCTCGGTATCAGTCTCACGCGTTAAATGGTGGTCGTCGTCGCGCAGGATCCGATCCCTTAACGCCTGGTAGTTTGCCAGTTGACCGTTGAAACCGAAACTGAACCACTTGTGTTTCTGCAGGTGATGGCGTTCGAAAGGCTGGGCGTAACTGCGATCTTCCTGGCCGCAGGTGGCATAACGAACATGCCCGATGGCAGCGACACCCGCGTATTCACGCATCAGGTTTTCGCTCTTGCCGCGATGCGATAGTCGGAAAACCTCGCTTACCGTGCCCAGGTCCTTGTGCGTATCAATGAGTTGATTGCGATCAGGATTATAGGAAGTGATGCCAGCGGCGAGTTGGCCACGATTCTGGATGTCCAGCAACATCCGGGGCAACAAGCGTGATGTTTCATTGGCCGGAATGTCACCGCACAGTGGGCTCGTTTCATCCGACGGCAAATGATAGATAGCGGCGATGCCGCACTCATCGTGTAATTCACTCATGGGCGGAAGCTACCAAATCCTTTTGTCAGGAGAAATCTCCTGAAGTTAACGATGTCACCCAGCGTCAACCTCCACAGAAACAGGAAGGTTGATAGCACGGACTCCTTTCCAGGTTCCCCATTCTACGTTTGAATCGAAGGTTTCTCAAGCGATCATCGGTTGCTGTTCTATGGCGATCTCGGTAGGCTCACGCATGAGTGGGCCTACCCACCCGCCAGGACCAGTTCTGGCATGGTTCGTGAACCTCCCGGCCTGCGTTTGTCTCCTGAGGAGAGAATCCTGCTGAAATCGACCTTTTGACCCCGATCCCTTATTGGAAATCCCGTTTCTGGCCATGACCGACCTGCTTCGTCAAGAAATAAC